>ENA-ORRL01000007-ORRL01000007.1-human-gut-metagenome-genome-assembly--contig:-NODE-7-length-225698-cov-22.842814_pt1 | contig 225698 bp, 223 predicted proteins | sample MGYA00242175_ERZ509134 | MGnify/ENA primary metagenome ERZ509134 (study PRJEB26280, sample SAMEA2338660) | human gut metagenome | biome: human gut; feature: human-associated habitat; material: faeces... | reverse complement strand
ATTGGCCCCCGCCCGGAACACGGACAGGGCGGACTCGCACATGATCCGGTACTCGTCGATGAGCCCGGCGGCGGCCGCCGCCTCGGGACTCCGCTCCTTGATGGCGCGGATCAGATAGTTGCACCGGGCCTTCACGGCGCTGATCTGGTAGACGCAGGACTCCACCAGCTCCGGGTCCAGGGCCTGGTCGAACTGGCGATAGGCCTGGGCCAGGTCCCCCTGGGCCTCCAGCAGCTCGGCCTTCAGGGTCAGCAGCTCCGGGTCGGGGCGGGCGGCTTTCTTGGCAAAAACAGGTTTCATGGCAGTGTCCCTCCTATCCATATTCTTACGGGGAGTTTGGACAAATATGCCAGCTTTCATACAAGGAGGCAGGAAGAACATGCCAACAGAACAGGAGAACTTCATGGCCCAGGCTCTGGCGCTGGCGGCGGAGGCCGCCGCCATACGGGAAAAGCTGCCCCGGGGCGGGGCGGTCATCGCCCTGTGCATCGAGGGGAAGCCCTGCTCCAGCGTGGAGCTGAGCCGCCGGATGCAGGAGCTGGCGGTGTCCGGCAAAAGCCAGCTGACGTTCCTCATCGGCGGCAGCGTGGGCCTTGCCGAGGACCTGAAGCGGCAGGCCGACTGGCGGCTGTCCATGTCGCCCATGACGTTTCCCCATCACCTGGCCCGCATCATGCTGCTGGAGCAGATCTACCGGGCCTGTCAGATCGCCGCCGGTACGAAATATCACAAATAAACTGTATATAGGAGGTATCACACATGGACAATTCCAAGTGGGCCTTTGCACCGGATACGCCGGACTGGCCCATAGACGCCCAGGGAGAGAAGGAGAAGGCCGTTCTGCTGACCAGCACGTTCGACTCCACCGCCGACGCGGATATGCTCATCTCCCTTTTGGCGGCCTATCGCATCCCCTGCTTCAAGTATTTTGATTATGAGGGCGGCGCGGGAAAGGTCATCAACGGCTTTTCCGGCTACGGCGCCAGCCTGTACGTTCCCGCCTCCCTGCTGGAGGACGCCAAGGAAATTCTGGAGGCCCAGCCGGTGGAGGAGCCGGAGGCGTCCCAGGAGTAAATAGATAGGGAAGGAGTATTTTCTGATGGATTACATGCAGGAATATGAGAAGTGGCTGGCCTCTCCGGCGCTGACTCCGGAGGAGCACGCCGAGCTGGAGAGCATCCGCGGCGACGAAAAGGAGATCCGCGAGCGGTTTTACGGGCCGCTGGAGTTCGGCACCGCCGGTCTGCGGGGCACCATGAAGGTGGGCCTGCACCAGATGAACGTCCACGTGATCCGCTGGGCCACCCAGGGCTTTGCCAACGTCATCTGCGCCGAGGGTGAGGACGCCAGGCGCCGGGGCGTGGCCCTGTGCATGGACTGCCGCAATCATTCCATGGAGTTTGCCCGGGCCGCCGCCGAGGTGTGCGCCGCCAACGGCATCCATGTGCGCATTTTCGAGTCCCTGCGCCCCACGCCGGAGCTGAGCTTCGCCGTGCGGGAGTACGGCTGCCAGGCGGGCATCAACGTTACCGCCAGCCATAACCCCAAGGAGTACAATGGCTACAAGGTCTACTGGTCCGACGGCGCACAGCTGCCGCCCCAGCACGCCGCCGCCATCGCCCGGGAGCTGGAGCATATCGACATCTTCACCGGCGTGCGCCGCATGGCCTATGACGACGCGGCAGCCCAGGGCCTGATCCAGGTCATGGGCCGGGAGACCGACGACCGCTTTATGGCGCATGTCATGGCCATGGTCAACGACCGGGAGTCTATGGCCCGGGTGGCCGACACCTTCAAGATGGTGTACACCCCCTTCCACGGCTGCGGCTGGCAGCTGGTGCCCGAGGCCCTGCGGGGCCTGGGCGTAAAGCACCTGTACTGCGTCAAGGAGCAGATGGTGCTGGACGGCAGCTTCCCCACGGTGGCCTCCCCCAATCCGGAGAACCCCGAGGGCTTCTATCTGGCCATTGATCTGGCCAATCAGGTGGGTGCGGACTTCATCCTGGGCACCGACCCAGACAGCGACCGCGTGGGCATCATGGTCCGCAGCCACGACGGCTCCTTTATCCCCGTTACCGGAAACCAGACCGGCGTGCTGATGCTGGACTATCTCATCGGTGCCATGCGCCGGGCCGGGAAGCTGCCGGAGCACCCCTATTTCCTGAAGACCATCGTCACCACCGAGATGGCTCGCAAGGTGGCCGAGGCCAACGGCGTCACCTGCTGTGATACCTTCACGGGCTTCAAGTTCATGGCCGAGAAGAAGAACGAGCTGGAGAGCCAGGGCAAGGGCCAGGTCATCATGAGCTACGAGGAGAGCTACGGCTACATGCTGGGTGACTATGTCCGGGACAAGGACGCCGTCACCGCCTCGTTGATCCTGACGGAGATGGCCGCCTGGTATGCCGTTCAGGGCATGACCCTGTTCGATGCGCTGAACGCTCTGTACGAGAAGTACGGCTTCTACGGGGAAAAGACCCACAACCTGGTGATGCCGGGGCTGGACGGCCTGGAGAAGATGGCCCAGCTCATGCGGGACCTGCGCTCGGAGCCCCCCGCCGCCATCGCCGGGGTGGAGGTCCTGCGCCGCAAGGACTACACCGACGGCAGCGTGGTGGATTGCCGCACCGGCGAGAAATCCGCCATGGAGCTGTCCGGCAGCAATGTGCTGCGCTATGAGCTGGCCGACGGCACCACCATTCTGGTGCGCCCCTCCGGTACCGAGCCCAAGATCAAGGTCTATATCCTGACCATCGGCGACGGCGCTGCTGCCCGGGATGAAAACCTCCGCAAATATGGTGAATGGGTCAAAACCCTGCAAAGATAATGGAAAAAGCTCCGGAAGCTGCGCTTCCGGAGCTTTTTGATTCTGCCGCTCAGTCCTGCTCCCAAAAGGTCCGGATGAACGCCTCCATGGTCTCGGCGGTTTTCTCCACGCCCAGCACGCCGGTGTTCACCGTCAGGTCATAGCAGGAGCTGTGACCCCAGAATTGCCCGGTATGGTGGTGATAGTAGACCCTGCGGTGCCGGTCTGTCTTAGCCACCAGCAGGGCGGCCTTTTTCTTGGACAGATTGTGCCGCTGCTCAATGCGGCGGATCCGCAGGCCCAGGTCCGCCCGGCAGAAGATCCGCAGCAGGCCCGGACGTCCTGCCAGGGCATAGTCGGCGCAGCGGCCCACAAAAATGGCGGATTCGCCGCTGTCGGCGATCTGGCGGATCATGTCGAACTGGCGCTGGGCCACATTGTGTGGAATGGAGTTGTCGAATTCATTGATCTTGCGGCTGAGGATCCGGTTCGTCGGCCGCTCGTCGTACTGCTGTGCCAGCTGCTGCATTTCCGGGTCGTTTTTCCAGAGCTCGTCGATCAGCTCCCGGTCCAGCATCCGGATGCCCAGCCGCTGGCTCAGCAGGGCTGCCAGGTCATGCCCGCCGCTGCCGTATTCGCGTCCAATGGTAATCAGTATCTGCTTTTTCATATGAAAGCACCCTTTCTGCTCTCTATCAACAGCTTGGATTTGTTTATATTATACTACCGTTTCCATTGGTTGTCACCACCTTTTTGCAAAAACCTTACAGCATCAAGGAAGTGTATAAAAAATCTCCCCCGCAGCAAAACGCCGCAGGGGAGAGCGGATTATTTCACGGAGCCGTCGGCGTTGAACAAAGGCAGGGGAGCCAGGAACCTGATGTCCTCCCGCTTGGCGGCGTCGCCCTCGGCCAGAACGGCGATGCGGGCCACCACGGTGCCTCCGGCCAGGGCCACCAGATCCTCCATAGCCCGCAGGCTGCCGCCGGTGGAGATCACGTCGTCCATCAGCACGATGCGCTTGCCGCAGATCAGGTCCGCGTCATCCCGGCCCAGATACAGCTTCTGGGTGCCGGCGGTGGTGATGGACTGATCCTCCACGTGGATGGGGTCGGGCATATAGGCCTTGGGCCCCTTCCGGGCGATAAAATACTTCTTGGCCCCGGACTGGCGTGCCATCTCGTGGATCAGGGGAATGCTCTTGGCCTCTGCGGTAAACAGATAGTCATAGCTGCCCGGCTCCAGCAGCTTCAGCAGCTCCCGGCCGCAGGCCTCGGTAAGCTCGGCATCGCCGAAGCAGATGAACGCGCCGATATACAGATCGTCGGTGACCTTACAGATGGGCAGCTCCCGCTGGAGCCCGGCCACGGTCATGGAATAGGTGGACATAACAAAATCTCCATTCTGCCGCAAGGGGAGAGAAGACGCTGCGGCTGTCGTTTTTCAGCGAACCACCCGCCTTTTCCGGAAAAAAGACGGGTGTCCTGTCAAGTCTATTATAAGGATTATATTGTAAAAGTCAATACAAAAACTGCGGCGCCGGAATTTCACGCGCGAAAGAATTTATCCATGTAAATTTTGAAAAATTAATCAAATGCCTGGATTCGGCGATTTGCACCGGCTCTGCGGTGCCTATGGGACTTTTTACGATTTTTGCAAAATGCACAAAAAAGCACCAAAAGATTTTACGGTCAAAGCCCCGCAAATTCGGGATAACCCCCTTGAGTATTTGTCGGAATGGTGTTATCATCAGAACAGATGGGACATGAATGAATGTCATTCATCCATTCCAAATCGGAACAAATTTTGGAACAAATTTGAGGAGGCAATTATTATGAATGCTTATCTGGCCAGCGTTCTGGAGAACGTCAGAACCAAGCATGGCAACGAGCCCGAGTTCGTGCAGACCGTGGAGGAAGTCCTGTCCTCTCTGGAGCCTGTCATCGAGAAGCATCCCGAGTATGAGAAGGTCGATCTGCTGAACCGCATGGTCGAGCCTGAGCGCATGTTCACCTTCCGCGTTGTGTGGTGCGACGATAATGGTCAGTGGCATACCAACCGCGGCTGGCGCTGCCAGTTCAACGGCGCCATCGGCCCCTACAAGGGCGGCCTGCGCTTCCAGAAGAATGTGTATGAGGGCATCATCAAGTTCCTGGGCTTTGAGCAGACCTTCAAGAACAGCCTGACCGGCCTGCCCATCGGCGGTGCCAAGGGCGGCTCCGACTTCGATCCCGCCGGCAAGTCCGACGCCGAGGTCATGCGCTTCTGCCAAAGCTTCATGACTGCTCTGTATCGCTACATCGGGCCCGACATCGACGTTCCCGCCGGTGACATGGGCGTTGGCGGCCGCGAGATCGGCTACCTGTATGGCCAGTACCGCCGCCTGAAGGGCGTGTGGGAGAACGGCGTGCTCACCGGCAAGGGCCTGAGCTACGGCGGTTCCCTGATCCGTCCCGAGGCCACCGGCTACGGCGCCATCTACTATCTGCAGGAAGTGCTCAAGCACGAGAACGACACCATCGAGGGCAAGCGTATCGCCATCTCCGGCTACGGCAACGTGGGCTGGGGCATCATGAAGAAGGCCGCTCAGCTGGGCGCCGCCGTCACCTACTTTGCCGGTCCCGACGGTTACGTTCACGATCCCGACGGTGTCATCACCGACGAGAAGCTGAACTTCATCCTGGAAATGCGCGCCAAGGATCCCATGCACTGCAAGCCCTACGCCGACAAGTTCGGCTGCGAGTTCGTGGCCGGCGAAAAGTGCTGGGGTGTCAAGGATGTTGACGTGTATATGCCCGCCGCCATGCAGAACGACGTCCGCATGGAGTCTGCCGAGAAGATCGCCGTTTCCGGCGTGAAGTATTACATTGAGGTGGCCAATATGCCCACCACCAACGACGCTCTGAACTTCCTGCGTCAGCAGAAGGGCATCATCGTGGCTCCCTCCAAGGCCGTTAACGCCGGCGGCGTGGGCGTCTCCGCTCTGGAGATGGCTCAGAACTCCGAGCGTCTGGTCTGGACCGCCGAGGAAGTCGATGCTCAGCTGCACAAGATGATGAAGACCATCCACAAGGAATCCGCCGATGCCGCTGCCGAGTACGGTCTGGGCTACGACCTGGTGGCTGGCGCCAACATCGCCGGCTTCAAGAAGGTCGCCGAAGCTATGATGGAGCAGGGCTGCTTCTAAGCCGAACGACGGACAATGATCCAATAACTGAACCGGGGGTCCTGCGGGTGCAGGACCCCCGGTTTTCATTGGGAGTGCGCTGTTGACGGCTTCCTCCGGTGGGGCAGGCGGCACATCCTCGCCGCGCCCGGTTTGTCCCGGCTTATCCCGCCTGCGTCCCGCCTTTTTTGGCCTGTGTCCCGGCCTTGTCCAGCCTTGTATCAGGACAAAAATAGCGAAATAATACGCATAGTAGGAATAACAATCAAAAATCCGGTTGCCACGCTATGCGCGGCAACCGGATCAATTTGTCTTAAAAGACGTACAGCAGGATGCACACCAGGACGATGCACAATCCCAGGCAGGCCATCAGCAGGGCATAGGACAGGCTGCCCTCCATCCGGCGGAGGGTGTCCAGGATGGTGCCCAGCCGGTCGGCGGCCTCCTGTTCCGTGCGCTGGCCGCCGTGGGTCATGGCGTGGATCATGGCGCTGCGGGGAGATTTATGGCGCCGGGGCCGGGAGTCCCGCAGGAAGGTCAGCCGGGCCACCAGCACCAGGAAGTCCAGCGCGTCGCATACCGCCCGCATCACCACGTTCAGCACCCGGTACAGGCCCCGGATGACCGGGCGATAAACCCGTTCCTCCAGGCTCAGCCACCGGGGCCAGCGCTCCAGATACACGGCCTCCGCGCCCTTGCGGTCCATGAGCACCAGGCGGATGAACAGGAAATACACCGCCATGCCGATGGTCAGGGAAATGGCCACGCCCTTGAGATTTTCCCAGGCCAGGTAGTGAACGGCGTGGCCAAAGGGATGCCCGCCCACAAAGGGAAGGGCCAGAGCGGCCACCGGCTCCGCCAGCCCATGGGGCAGCAGCCCCAGCACCGGCAGAGGCAGCGCCGCCAGCACCAGCGCCGTGACGGTCATAGGCGTGCCCCAGGTCTTATCGGTGGGGGAGATGGGCTTCTGCCAGAACAGGGCCACATAGATCTTGGTGAGATACGCCGCCGTCAGGCCGCCGGAGAACAGAAACAGCCACTCCACCGCCGTAACGCCCAGACTGCCGCTTTCGGCGGCCAGCTCTACCAGGGACTCATGAACCAGGGTTTTGCTGATATAGCCCAGAAAGCCCGGAATACCTGCCAGAGAACAGGCACCGCACAGGAACAGGCCGTGCAGCAGGGGCTTTCCCCGGCCATAGCCGCGAATCTGGTTCAGGTCCAGGGCGTGGGTATTGCAGTACACCACACCGGCCAGCAGGAACAGGGTCAGCTTTACCAGGGAGTGGTTCATCATGTACAGCACCGCACCGTGGGCGGCCAGGGCATTGTGCTGCCCCAGCAGGGACAGGGCCGCCGTTCCCACCAGGATAAAGCCGATCTGGGACAGGGAGGAGCAGGCCAGAATATACTTGAGGTTGTTGGAAAACACGGCGATAGCCGCGCCCAGCACCATGGTCACCGCCCCCAGCACCAGCAGCAGAACACCCCACCGGTGCTCACCGGGGAGGATGTCCGCCGTGATGATCAGGGTGCCGAAGATGCCCGCCTTGGTGAGGACGCCGGACAGCAGGGCACTGGCCGGAGCCGGGGCCACCGGGTGGGCCTTGGGCAGCCAGATATGCAGGGGAAACACGCCCGCCTTGGCCGCAAAGCCGAACAGGATGCACAGGGCCGCCGCCCACAGCTGCCCCCGGTCCGTTACCATGGCGCAGGCGTCAGGCAGTTGGGCGATGACCAGGGTGCCCGTCAGCCGGTACAGCAGGAACAGGCCCATCAGGGTCACAAGGCCGCCCAGCACCGCAATGGCCAGGTAGGTTTTGCCGGCGTCCAGAGCATCAGGAGATTCCTCCTGCACCACCCAGGCGTAGGAGCTGAGGCTCATGAGCTCGAAGAACAGGAAGGTGGTATACAGGTCCGCCGACAGGAATACACCCAGGGTAAAGCTCAGACACAGCAGGAAGAAAAAGTGGTAGCGCCGCAGGTGGTGGTGGCCCCGGAAATACTGGGGCGTCAGCAGGGCGGACACGAACCACATGAAGCTGACCACCAATCCATAGATGGCCCGGAAGCCGTCCAGGGTAAAGTGGATGCCGCACAGGGGGATATCCAGGGAAACGCCAAACCGGGTGCATACAGCCAGCACCATCACCAGAAGCGTCAGCCCCGTGACGGCGCAGGACCAGCGGCCCAGCCGCGTCTCGCTTTCGCTGCGGACGAGCAGCAGGGGAACGGACCCCATCAGGGGCAGCAGGATCAGAAGAAGCAGCATCACAGGCCCACCGCCTTTCCGATCACGTCCAGCAGCCACTGGGGAAACAGGCCCATGACCAGACACGCCGCCGCCAGCACGGCGGTGGGCACCGTCATCATCCAGCCCGCCTCATGAGCGGAGCCCTCGGGGATGGCGGGGGCGTCCGTCCGGGGGAACCAGGCCTTCAGCACCACCTGGAACATGTAGACCGCCGTCAGCAGGGCCGACACCAGCAGGGCTGCGAAGCCCACCAGCGGCAGCCAGCCGCCGATATCCACCGCCGCCCGGGCAATGTACCACTTGCTGACGAAGCCATTGAAGGGGGGAATTCCCGTCAGGGCGCAGGCCGCCGCCGTGAAGCAGGCGAAGGTCACCGGCATGTACCGGGCCAGGCCCTCCAGCTGGGGCACATACTCCCGGTGGGCGTAATGCAGCACCGCACCGGCCGTGAAGAAGGCCATGATCTTTACCACCGAGTGGACGATCAGGTGCAGGAAGGACGCTGCCAGGGCCTGGGTGGTCATCAGGGCGGCGGCAAACAGAATATACGACAGGTTCGACACCGTGGAGTAAGCCAGCCGCAGCTTGAAGTGCCGCTGCTTCAGGGACATGCAGGAGCCGTAGACAATGGTGATGATGGGCAGCAGCAGCGCCAGCTGCTGGGCCCAGGTGCCGGACAGAATGTCCGGGCCGAAGCTGTAATAGATCAGGCGGATGCAGGCGAAGGCACCGGCCTTTACCACCGCCACCGCGTGGAGCAGGGCCGTGACGGGGGTGGGGGCCACCGCCGCCGAGGGAAGCCAGCCGTGCAGCGGCCAGATGGCGGCCTTGACCCCGAAGCCCACGAAGGACAGGGCAAACACTGCCAGCAGCATGGACAGGTCTCCGTCATAGCCCGCCAGGTGACCGCCCAGGGAGAAGTCTGAAGCATCGTGGATGGCCAGGAACACCAGCCCGATAAACGCCAGGGCCGCGCCGGAGATGGAGTATACCAGGTACTTGACGCCGGCCTTTTTGGCGGCCTTGGTCATGGGCTGCATCACCAGGGGCAGGGTGGCCAGAGTCAGCAGCTCATAGAACAGGTACATGGTCATCATGTTGGCGGAGAAGGCAATGCCCAGGGTGACGCCGAAGGATGCCGTGAAAAATGCCCAGAACATGTGCAGGTGCTTTTCGTGGCGCATGTAGTCAAAGCCATAGAGCATGGTAAAGGGCCACAGGGTGGCAGACAACCCCGCAAACAGACGGGCGGCCCCGTCCATGCGGAAGGCGATGGTCAGCCGGTGGGAAAAGTGCAGCAGGGTGAACGTGCCGTCATCGCACAGGAGGATGGCCGCCCAGGCCAGGGCCGTGGTGCCCAGGATCAGGAGGCTGTATACCAGGCGGCGGCAGCTCTCGCTGCGGATGGGCAGGAAATAGGACAGCAGGCCCAGCACCAGCGGCAGGAACACCGGCAGAAGGAGAAGAATTCCATTCATATGGCGCACCTCCTTACAGAATGGACCCGGTGATGTGCTCCATCACGGGGACAGTGATGCCGGACAGCAGGCCCAGGATCAGGCTGGCTGCGGCGAACAGTGCCAGGGACAGCACAAGCAGCAGCGGCTCCCGGACCCGGCTCCGGGCCGGGAAATCCTGCCCCGGAAAGAAGGCGCGGCACAGCGGCGGAAACAGATAGGCCGCCGTCAAAAGCGCCGAGATCAGCAGCACCGCCGGAATGATATAGCACAGGGGGGCGGACATGCCGTCCAGGGCTCCCAGCGCCAGATACCATTTGCTGAAGAAGCCGCCGAAGGGGGGGATGCCCACCAGGGACAGAGCCAGGGCGGCGAAGCAGCCCATGGTGACGGGAATCCGGCGGCCCAGACCCGGGAAACCGTCGATGGTTTCCGTTTCCGTCAGGAAAATGATGGAGCCGGCGGACTGGAACACGCCGATCTTGGCCAGGGCGTGGAACAGCAGCTGCAAGAGCCCCCCCAGCAGACCCACCGGAGTCATGAGGAATACGCCCAGCAGCACATAGGAGATCTGGGAAATGCTGGAATAGGCCAGACGCTTTTTCAGACCGTTTTCCGTGCAGCCCATAAACGAGCCCATGAAGATGGTCACCAGGGTCAGAACGATGCACACGGTCTGGACCCAGGTGCCCCGCAGAGCCTCTGCGCCTACGGTGAAGTAAATGACCCGGATGGCAGCGATGGCCCCCACCTTGGCGATGATGCCGGAGAGCAGGGCATGGGCCGGGGCCGGGGCCACGGGATGGGCCGAGGGCAGCCAGTTGTGCAGGGGGTACAGGCCCGCCTTGGCCCCGAAGCCCAGCAGCATCAGAAACGATGCAGCCAGCAGGGTAGGAGAGAGCGTCTGGAAATAGCCGCCACGGACGAAGGTCAGGGAGGACTGCTGGGCCAGCAGCACCACGCCGAACAGGGCGATGAAGCCGCCGCAGACGGAGTAGTACAGGTATTTTACCGCGCCCAGCAGGGCCTTGGGCCGCTGGGTGTGCAGCACCAGGGGGAAGGACAGCAGGGTGGTGAGCTCATAGAACAGGTACAGGGTCACCAGGTCTGCCGCCAGGGCCGCGCCCAGCACCGCCGCCTCCGTCAGCATCAGAAATGCGTAGAAACGGGGATGGTGCCCCTCGTGGGTCATGTAGACGGAGGCGTAGGGGATGGTCAGCAGCCAGCACACGGCGGTCAGCAGGCAGAAGAACCGGCCCAGGCCGTCCAGCCGCAGGGAAAACGTCAGGTCGGCGGTCATGTGCCACACCGGTGTGGCCATGTCGCCCAGGGTGCAGGCACCGATCAGCAGCGCCAGCAGCAGGACCTGGCCCACGGCCAGAATCACCGTGCGGGCCCGGTCGTTCCGGATCAGGCTCAGGGCCGCCAGCGCCAGAGGCAGCAGGAGGATGAGATACAGCATATTCGATTCCTCCCTTTCTCACTGACAGAACAGGTCCATGCCCTGACGGAACAGGTCCATGAGCCCATAGGACCGCAGGCCAACAGCGATGTTCAGGGCCACAAATACAAGGCCCGGCACACTGACCCAGCGCAGGCGGCGTGTATGCTCCGTTTCGGCCTCCGGCACCCAGAGCAGCAGCGTGGTGTACAGGAAATACAGCACGTTCAGCAGGGTGGACAGGGCCAGCGCCAGCAGCACCGCCCAGGTGCGCCAGCCCATGTGGAACGCCGCAGCGGCAAAATACAGCTTGGGGATGAAGCCGGCGAAAATGGGGATGCCTACCATGGACAGGGCGCCCACGGTGAATACGCAGCCGGCGGTGGGGTCCCGGTGGGCGGCGGTCCGGAGGCTGTTGAAGTCCTGGTGTCCGCCGGAGGCGGCCACCAGGTCCGCACCGGACAGAAACAGCATGGGCTTGGTCAGGGCGTGGGACACGATCTGGAACAGCACCGCCGCCAGGGCGGCCTGGGTCCCCATGCCCAGGCCCATATAGATGTAGCCGATCTGGGCGGCGGAGGAGAAGGCGATCATGGTGGTCAGCCGCCGGGCGAAAATGGCGGAGACGGAGCCTGCGATCATGCCGCCGATGCCGAACAGCAGCAGCACCGTCTGGATGCCGGTGGCAGCAAAGACGTCGATGCCGATGACCTGATAGATGACCTTGATGAGAAACACGATATACCCCTTGGACACCACGCCGGACAGAATGCCCGAGGAGGCGGGAGTGGCCTGCCCATAGGTATCGGGCATCCACAGATGGAAGGGAAACAGGCCGCTTTTGATGGCCAGGCCCGCCGTCATCAGGCCCAGGGACATGGTCACGGAGAACCGGTGCCCGCCGGAGGCCCACAGGTCCGCGATGGCGGTGTGCAGCTGGGGGAACAGCAGGTGGCCGGTGACGGAATAGGTGAAGATGACGCCGATCAGGAACAGGCCGGAGCCCATCAGGGCGAAAATCATATAGCGGGCGGAGGCAATCAGGGCACGTCCGCCCCGGCGCACCGACAGCAGGGCGCAGGAGGCGATGGTCAGCACCTCGATGAACACATAGCCGGTGAAAATGTCGTTGGTGTAGCACAGGGCCATCAGCGCCACATGGGCCAGGTCCACCATGACCCAGTAGAGCTTCTGCCTGTCGGCGGGGACATCCCGCAGGATGCGGCCCATGCCGCCCAGGACGCACAGGAGCATCACCCCGGCAAACAGCATGGCCAGGAAGGGCTCCAGGATCCCTGCCGTCAGCTCGTTGCCCCAGGGGGCGGGGTAGTGACCCATCATATAGGAGTAGCGAACGTGGTGAACGGTGCAGTAGACCAGGAGGGAGCCCTGGAGCACCACGCTGGCAGACAGCAGGAAAATGCTCAGCCGCCGGGCCCAGCGGGCGTTGGCCGCAAAGGACACCACGGCGCATACCAGGGACAGAATGATGGAGAAGAAGGGGAAATTCTGCACAAAGCTCATTGCTCGCCGTCCTCCTTCTGCCGCTTTTTATGGGACATCATCATATACAGCTTGTCCATGTCCAGGGTGCGGTAGGTCTGGTAAATGCGGACGGTCAGGGACAGCATCACGGCCGACACACTGACGGACACCACGATGCCCGTCAGCACCAGGCCCGCGGGGATGGGGTTGACGTAGTGCTCCATAGAGGTGACGCCGTCCACGATGATGGGAACGGTGCGGCCGGTGATATAGCCGCGGTCTGCCAGCAGCAGAAACACGCCGGAATCCATAATGTCCAGGCCGATGACCTTTTTCAGCAGGTTCCGGTCAAACAGCAGCATGCAGAAGCCGATGACGAACAGCAGAATGGCTACCACCAGCTCGTAATTGGAAGCAAGGGCCTTCAGCATCATAGCTCCCCCCTTCTGAAGTACATATAAAGGCTGTACATGGTGCAGCACACCACGAAGCCCACCGCCACGTTCAGGGGCAGAATCAGCCCGGCGGACAGAATGCGGCCCGGGGTGCCGGGGGAGATGACAGAGTGCAGGTGATTGGCGCCGGTATAGAAGGAGTAGCTCTTGGCCAGGCAGTAAAAGCCCAGGGAGCACAGCACCACCGTCTGGAGCCGCCGGGGCCGCAGCACGGCGGAGGCCGCCGCATCGCCCCACACCATGGCAAACAGCATCAGCCCCGCTGCCAGAATGGCACCGCCGGAGAAGCCGCCGCCGGGGGACAGGTGGCCGTTGAGAAGAATATAGATGCCGAACACCAGGATCACCGGAATGAGAAACTTGCTCATGGGGGCCACGATGGGGTCCGAGGCATAGTCCACCACGTCGGGCTGGAGAAGCCAGCGCCTTTTGCCGGAGCGGTTGAGCAGGATGGTCACGGCGCACATGGCGGTGAACAGCACAAAAGATTCGCCCAGGGTATCGAAGGCACGGTAGTCCAGGATCATGCCGGCCACGGTGTTTACCGCGCCGGTCTCCTGGGTGCCCTGCTCCACATAGCGCTGGGCTACCTCGTTGACGGTGGGGGCGGTATCGGAGCCGTAGAGGGGCAGGTCCGCTGCCGTCAGCAGCATGAGGGCCGACAGCACCACGCACAGAAGGCCTGCCAGCACGTTGTACAGCCGCAGGGACCGGTGGACTCCCTGCTCCACCAGCGTCCGGTCCCGGCGGGGGGTCGGATGAGCGGAGACGTTTTCAGCCGGACACTCCGGAGGCTCCTTTTGCAGCTGCTCGGACAGGTCCAGGCCGCCGTGGAGCCAGAGCTGCACCAGGGAGGGCTCAGAGGGTGTCGTCATGGTGGTCCTCCTCTCTGCGGGCCTCATGCTCCGCGTCCTTGTCAATGAGGTTGATACGCCGCAGGGTCAGGAAAAACAGAATGCCCGTGATGCCTGCGCCCACGGCGGCCTCGGTGATGGCCAGATCCGGAGATTCCAGCAGCAGCCACACCACGGACATGATGATGGAATAGGCCATGTAGATGATGACAGCACGCATGGGCTTTTTCACCAGAGCGGTGGCCACGGCACAGACCAACAGGCCGATCAGCAGGAGGATGCGGAAGACCGTACTCATTGACCGGCCTCCTGTTCTCCGTCGGGCAGCTCCAGGTGCTGCTCCAGATTCTGGTTCACCCGGTACTCAAACTGGGCCAGCATATGGCCGGACAGGGGAGAGGTGCACCACTGGAGGATCACCACCAGCAGCAGCTTCCACAGCACCGGGCGCAGGCCCACCGCCAGCATCACCGCCAGCACCAGCAGGGAAAGACCCAGGGTGTCGGCTATGGAGGCGGCATGGAGCCGGTTCAGGGTAAAGTCAAAGCGAAACAGGCCCACCATGGCGGTCAGCAGGGCAAAGCACCCGGCCAGCACGCACAGAGCCGTCAGGCCGAAGCGGATCCATTCACCGGTCATGCGATTCGTCCTCCTTCTTGTCCTGCCGCTTGTGCTGGTACAGGTTGATGTAAATGCGGCACAGCAGCATTACCGCGATAAACGACAGCACCACATACACGATGGCCACGTCCGCCAGGTAGTCCTCGCCCAGCAGATAGGCCAGGATGGCGATGATAATGGCCACCAGCGTGCCGGTAAGGTTGATGCCGATGATGCGGTCCGACGTCAGCCGGGCCCGGATGATATAGACCATCACTGCCAGCAGGCCCAGACCCAGAAACACCAGCGCGCCCCAGAACAGATAGTGATAGCACTGTTGGATCAGTTCCATTCCGGGCCCTCCATTTTCCGCAGGAGCCGGGTCAGACTCCAATCCGGGATGTCGGCGGCATGAGCCTTATTCAGGCACAGCACCAGGTAGTCCTCTCCCTCCTGGCGCACCGTCACAGTGCCGGGGGTCAGGGTGATGGAGTTGGACAGCAGCATCCGGGAGACGGGCTTTTCCAGGGGCGCGTGGACCCGGACGATGGCAGGGTGATAGTCCGGCTTCCGGGACCAGATCACCCGCATCACGGCCAGGTTGGCCCGGATGATCTCCCGCACAAGGATCGCACCGTAGACAACATAGCCGCCCAGGCGCTTCAGAAAACGCCGCTCCGCCTGGGGCCGGCAGCCCAGGGCAGCCACGCAGAACGCGTAGACCGCACCGGTGATGACCACGCCGAACAGGCAGATCTCCAGCGTGACTTTTCCGTTCAGGATCAGCCACAGCAGGAACAAAAAGATACACATGACCATGGGGGGTTCCTCATTCCTCTCTCATGCATACGGCAAAAAGCCGTTAAGTGATTTTTGCGATAAGGGCAAAAATCTTCATACAAAATTTATTGTAGCATGTATACGGAAATGAAGTCAACAAAAAATGGGGATTCCCGCAAAAAATCGGAAGATTCACCGGGAAAAAGCGAAATCAGGCGGCGAATCCGTGAGAATTCGCCGCCTGCACTGTATAAATTTCCGGAATTTTCCTCATATGGAAAGGACTGCGTATGCCACCAGGGTGAGGACAATGGTGCGCTTATGGGTTTTCCACATGCTGCTCGTCTCCTTTCAGCCGGGTCAGCCACAGCAGGATCTCCTCCAGCTCCGAGGCGTTCAGCTCATAGAATATGAATTTTCCCCGGCGGTCATCCCGGACCAGGTCCGCCTCCTTCAGCACCGACAGGTGCCGGGATACGGCGGCGGCGCTGATCGCAAAGTGGTCCGCCAGTTCTCCGGCGCTTTTGCGTCCGTCCCGCAGCAGCTCCAATATGGCCCGCCGGGTGGGGTCCGCCAGCGCCCGCAGCGTATTTTGCAGCGACACAATGAGTTCCTCCGTCATTTAACAATTAACTGAAATGTTAACCATATGATAACAAATATTTTCCAGTCTGTCAAGTGTTGCAATTGCGACAGACAAGAGGGGGCGTTGGGCGTATACTCACAGGCGTATCATTGGAAATAAGGAGGACTCATTTGATGATTCGCAGGATCATTCACATAGACCAGGACAAGTGCAACGGCTGCGGGGCCTGTGCCAAGGCGTGCCATGAGGGCGCCATCGACATGGTGGACGGCAAGGCCCGGCTCATGCGGGAGCACTACTGTGACGGGCTGGGGGATTGTCTGCCGGCCTGTCCCACCGGGGCCATCACCTTTGAGGAGCGGGAGGCTCCCGCCTATGACGAGGCGGCGGTGAAGGCTGCCCAGGCGGCAAAAAAACAGGCCCACACCGGCTGTCCCGGCACGGCTATCCGCCAGCTGATGCACAAAAAGCCCGCACCGCCGGCACCCGGCGGGGAGACGGAGAGCCAGCTCACCAACTGGCCGGTACAGATCAAGCTGGTTCCCACCCGGGCCCCGTATTTTGACGGGGCGGAGCTGCTGATCGCGGCGGACTGCACGGCGTTTGCCTATGCCGATTTTCATAGCCGGTTTCTGGCCGGGCGGGTATGCCTCATCGGCTGCCCCAAGCTGGACGGAGTGGACTATACCGGAAAGCTGGCGGAGATCCTTCGGGACAACAGCATTCGCTCCGTAACGGTGCTGCGGATGGAGGTGCCCTGCTGCGGCGGGCTGGAGATGGCTGCCCGTCGGGCCGTGGAGCAGTGCGGTAAGGATATGCCCTGGCAGGTGTGCACCGTCCATATCGACGGCACGGTGACGAAAAACTGACGTAAAAGGCGCTGACCGCACGATAGAGCGCGGTCAGCGCTTTTTTCAGCTGCGGGCCGTCGGCTCAGAGGCAGACGGATACAGCACCGACTCCAACGCGATGAGCCCGGTAAAACGCCAGGATGCGGCATCGGATGCCTGCGGCGGGTCCATCTATTTTCTGAACGCCGCCCGGCCCGGAAAAGTGGAAATCCGGTTTACAGGAAAAGCTTCTTATGGTATACTAAAGGGACATTGTGTTTCCTTCCAACGGTTTTTACAAGAGGAGCCTTTCATGCTGAAACGAATCAAAGATAGCATTTTGGATATTTTACGGCAGGCCGACTGGATGCTGCTGTGCCTTTGCTGCGGGGCGGCGCTGTTCGGGCTGGTGATGATCGCCAGCGCCACCAATTTTCTGGGCTCACGGAAGATGGTCATTGTCCAGGCCTGCGCCATTGTGCTGGGGGTGGGGATCTATTTCCTCATGTCCCAGATCGACCTGACGGAGGCATCCAAGCGGTGGAAGTGGCTGCTGGGCTTCGGCATCGTCCTGTTCCTGCTGCTGAAAACTCCCTTGGGCATTGAGAATAACGGCAACCGGGCCTGGCTGGGCATCCGGGGCTTTCCGGCCAATATTCAGCCGGCGGAGATCGTGAAGCTGACGTTTATCCTGGTGCTCAGCAAGCAGCTGGTGTGGGTGAAGGAGCACTGGGGACTAAGGTCCCTGCGGTCCGTTGCGTTTCTGGGCGGACATCTGCTGCTGATGGTGGGGCTGTATTACGCCATCTCCTCGGATATGGGCAGCGCCCTGGTGTATGCGTTCGTCTTTGCCGCCATGGCCTTTGTGGCCGGGGTGGCGGCCCGGTGGTTTGTCATCGCGCTGCTGGGCGGCGGCGCGGCGTTTTATCTGCTGTGGGAGCTGGATAAAATTCCGGACTATATGAAGGAGCGGTTCATGGTGGTGTTTGACCACAGCCTGGACCCTCTGGGCGCAGGCTGGCAGCAGACCCGGAGCCTTCTGGCGCTGGGCGGCGGCAAGCTGACGGGGCAGGGACTGTTCCACGGCATCCAGACCCAGGGCGAGTATTCCGGCAGTCTGCCCTTCCGGTACACGGACTTCATCTTCTCCGCCATCGGCGAGGAGCTGGGGATGCTGGGGTGTCTGGCGGTGCTGATTCTGCTGACGGCCATCATCGTGCGGTGCCTGATGGTGGCGAAAAACGCCCGAAACACCATAGAGAGCTACGTTTGCGTGGGTGTGGCGGCGGTCCTGATCTTCCAGACCATCAGCAACGTGGGCATGTGTCTGTTTGTGATGCCGGTGGTGGGTCTGACGCTGCCGTTTTTCAGCTATGGCGGCTCGTCCATTGTGACGCTGTTTGCGGCCATGGGGATGGTCAGCAGCGTCCAGAGCCATTCTCTGCCGGATTGGCTGCGGTAAAGGGGGATGCTGCCATGCATGAGACGGAAGCGCTGCATATCCGCAGGCTGACGGCGGAGGACCTGGAGCCCCTGCACCGGCTGCTGTCGGACCCGGCGGTGATGCGGTATCTGGAGCCGCCCTTCACCCGGGCGCAGACGGAGGCGTTCCTGCAAAAGGCGGGCATGGGCCGTGAGCCGCTGATCCGGGCGGTGGAGGACGGCCGCGGCTTTGCGGGATATGTGATCTATCACCCCTACGACGAGACGTCCATGGAGCTGGGGTGGGTTTTGGCTTCTGACCGGTGGGGCAGGGGGTACGCCCTGGCTCTGACCCGGCAGATGATTTGCCGGGCGCGGGAGAGTGGCCGGGACGCGGTCATAGAATGCCATCCGCAGCAGGCGGCTACCCGGCATATCGCGGAAAAGCTGGGCTTTCGTCCCTGCGGCATGGACGGCGGGTGCTGCGTGTACCGGTTGGCCGGGAAAAACGAATAGATAAGGGCTATCCGACCTTCTGATATGCTCCCTCTGTGAGAGACAGTGAAATAAAACACTGTCAGTCATGGAGGGAGCATTCCTATGCCGCACAGGCAGCAATTAAGCGCACAAGCGCGAGCTTTGCCTTGCCGCATAAAAAAAGCGGCCAGCAGCGATTGGCTGCTGGCCGGGAAAACGATCTATTTTTTCACTGTCCTCCTGACGGGGTGCGGTTCAAAGCTGAGTGCCGCCTTTTGCCTTTTATGGCGTGATAGGAAATTGCCGCTTATTGATCCTGCGCCCGGCGCTTGTAGGACTCGTATTTGGCCTTGGCGTCCTCCTCCGCCTCGGCAAACAGGACTTTGGCGTTCTCCGGGAAGCTCAGCTCCAGGGAGGAGTAGCGCACCTCGCCCTTCATGAAGTCGTACAGGGCCATGCTGGGCTCCTTGCTGTCCAGGGTGAACTTGTGGGTCTCGGGGCTGTAGCGGTACAGGTTCCAGTAGCCGGAGGCCACGGCGTCCTTCATCTCCTGCTGGACGCAGCCCATGCCCTTCTTGATGCCGTGGTTGATGCAGGGTGCGTAGCAGATGACGATGGAGGGCCCCTTATGGGCCTCGGCCTCCCGGATGGCCTTGATGAGCTGAGCCGGGTCGGCACCCATGGAGCACTGGGCCACATAGACGTTGTCATAGGTCATCATCAGCATGCCCAGGTCCTTCTTCTTGGTCTTTTTGCCGCTGGCCTGGAACTGGGCCACGGCGCCCACAGGCGTGGCCTTGGAGGACTGGCCGCCGGTGTTGGAGTATACCTCGGTATCCACCAGCAGGACGTTTACATCCTCGCCCATGGCGAACACATGGTCCAGACCGCCGTAGCCGATGTCATAGGCCCAGCCGTCGCCGCCGTACATCCACATGGTCTTTTTGGACATATCCTTGCGGCGCTTGAGAATCTCATCCACCAGAGCCTGCTCCTGGGCGGAGAAGGTCTCGCTCTCCAGCAGGTGCAGCAGCTCCCGGGTGGCAGGGGTGGAGGCATCCAGATCGTCATAGGTTTCCAGCCATTTGGCAATGGCGGCCTTGACGGCAGCGTTTTTGGTCGTGCTGTCCAGCCGGCGGACATATTCCGTGACGGCATCGCGCAGCTGCTTCACCGCCAGACACATACCATAGGAGAACTCAGCGTTGTTCTCAAACAGGGAGTTGGACCAGGCGACACCCTTGCCCTCCTTGTTCTTGCAGTACGGCACGCAGGGCATGGCTGCGCCCCAGGCCTGGGTGCAGCCGGTGGCGTTGGCCAGGAACATCTTGTCGCCGAACAGCTGGGTCAGCAGCTTGATATAGGGCGTTTCGCCGCAGCCGGCGCAGGCACCGTTGAATTCCACCAGGGGCTGGCGGAACTGGCTGCCCTTCAGGGTGAATTTGTCGAAGCGGTCGTTCTTCTCGGGGATGGTTTGCAGGTAGCTCCAGTTGGTCTGGTCCAGGGACACCTCGTGGGCCGGGACCATACGCAGGGCCTTGCCGCTCTTGGGGCAGGAGGCCACGCAGCTGCCGCAGCTGGTGCAGTCCAGGGTGGAAACGCCCATGGTGAATTGCAGGCCCGCCAGCTGGGGACCCTTGGCGGCGGTGTGCTCCAGCCCGGCAGGGGCATTCTTGACCTCGTCCTCGTTCAGCAGGTACGGGCGGATCACCGCATGGGGGCACACAAAGGAGCAGCGGTTGCACTGGATACACTCGTCCTTGTCCCACACGGGCAGGTGGGTGGCAATGCCGCGCTTTTCATACTGGGAGGTGCCCAGGGGCATGGTGCCGTCCTCCATGCCCTTGAAGGCGGAAACCGGCAGGTCATCGCCCTTCTGGGCGTTGATGGGCACCAGGATGTTCCGGATGATGTCGGGCACGTCGGCACGGGGCGGCTGGATGGCAGCGCCGGTGAGGTTCTTCCACTCCGGCTTGACGTGTACCTCCACCAGGGCGTTGATGCCGGCGTCCACGGCGGCGATGTTCATATTGACGACCTTTTCGCCCTTGAGGCCGTAGGTCTTTTTCACGGCGTCCTTCATATGGGCCACGGCGTCCTCCACGGGGATCACCCGGGCCAGCTTGAAGAAGGCGGCCTGGAGCACCATATTGGAGCGGTTGCCCAGGCCCAGGGCCTGAGACTCCTTATTGGCGTCGATGATGTAGAAGTGGATGTCGTTTTCGGCGATATAGCGGAGGATGTCCCCGGGGATGTGCTGCTCCAGCTCATCTTCCTTCCACTCGCAGTTCAGCAGGAAGCTGCCGTGGGGCTTCAGCTCGGAGATGATGTCATACTTGGTCAGGTACGTCTGGTTGTGGCAGGCCACAAAGTCGGCGCGGCTGACATAGTAGGTGGAGCTGATGGGATGCCTGCCGAAGCGCAGGTGGCTCTTGGTGATGCCGAAGGACTTCTTGGTGTCGTACTCAAAGTAAGCCTGACAGTACATATCCGTGGTTTCGCCGATGATCTTGATGGAGTTTTTGTTGGCGCCCACGGTGCCGTCGGAGCCCAGGCCCCAGAACTTGCAGCTGATGGTGCCCTCCGGCTCGGTGAGCAGGGGAGCGCCTACCGGCAGGGACAGATGGGTCACGTCGTCCTGGATGCCGATGGTGAAGTGATTCTTGGGCTGATCCAGCAGCAGGTTGTCGAACACGGCCTTCAGCTGGGCGGGGGTGGTGTCCTTGCTGGACAGGCCATACCGCCCGGCGAAGATCAGGGGGCGGTTTTCCTCGTTGATATAGGCGGCGCAGATATCCTCGTACAGAGGCTCGCCGATGGAGCCGGCCTCCTTCACCCGGTCCAGCACGGCGATGCGCCGGACTGTCTTGGGCATGGCGGCCATTAGGTGCTTGACACTGAAGGGGCGGAACAGGTGCACCTGCAGGAAGCCCACCTTCTCGCCCCGGGCGTTCAGGTAATTGACGACCTCCTGGGCGCAGCCGGACACGCTGCCCATGGCCACGATGACGCGCTGGGCGTCGGGTGCGCCATAGTAGTTGAACAGGTGGTATTCCCGGCCCGTCAGGCGGGAGATCTGGGCCATGTAGTCCTCCACCACGTCGGGGAGGTTGGCGTAATCGGTGTTGTTGGCCTCCCGCAGCTGGAAGTAGATATCGGGGTTATCCACCAGGGAGCGCATGCGGGGGTCCTCGGGATTCAGAGCATTGGCCCGGAAGCGGGCCAGGGCGTCATAGTCCACCAGCTTGGCATATTCGTCGTAACTCAGCACGTCGATCTTCTGGATCTCGTGGGAGGTGCGGAAGCCATCGAAGAAGTGCAGGAAGGGGATACGGGCGCGGATGGCGGACAGATGCGCCACGGCGGCCAGGTCCGCCGCCTGCTGGACGCTGCCGCTGGACAGCATGGCAAAGCCGGTCTGGCGGCAGTTCATCACGTCGCTGTGGTCGCCGAAGATGGAGAAGGCGTGGGTTCCTACGGTGCGGGACGCCACATGCAGCACGCCGGGCAGACGCTCGCCGGAGATGCGGTGCATGGTGGGGATCATCAGCATCAGGCCCTGGGATGCGGTGAAGCTGGTGGCCAGGGTGCCGGCCTCCAGTGCGCCGTGGCAGGCGCCGCAGGCGCCGGCCTCGGACTGCATCTCCACCAGGCGCACCGTCTGGCCGAAGATGTTCTTCTTTCCCTTGGCGGACCAGTCGTCGGCGTGTTCGGCCATGGGGCTGGAGGGCGTGATCGGATAGATGGCTGCAACCTCGGAGAAGGCATAGGCCACATACGCCGCCGCCTCGTTGCCGTCACAGATTTTCAGGAGCTTGCTCATATAGATTCCTCCTCATACTTTTTTGCGGCGGCCCCACACAGACCGCCGTCTGCCTGTATACACAAGTGTCATTTTAGCACTTTGAATCGGGATGTCAATGTTTTAACAAAAATTTTCATTGAATTTCTCCGTAAAATCCAACCGCGAGTCGTGGAAAGAAACAAAAAAAACTATGGAGCTGCTGATGCGGCTCCATAGTTTGCATAAAAATCCTTATCTTGGTGAGAAACTCTTATTTCAGAAGCTCCAGAAACTCGTCCTCCGTGAGAACAGGAATGTTCAGCTCCTGGGCGCGGCGCAGCTTGGAGCCTGCGCCGGGTCCGGCCACCACATAAGTGGTCTTTTTGGACACGGAGGAGGCGGACCTGCCGCCTCTCTGCTCGATCATCTGCCCCGCCTCATCCCGCGTGAATTTCTCCAGACTGCCGGTGAGAACGAAAGTCATTCCGGCAAAACGGCTGTCAAGCATTTCCTCCTTACAGGATACGTTGACCCCGGCGGCCTCCAGACGGTGCATCAGATCCTGAGATTGGGGGCTGTCCATCCACTGACGGATGTAGGCGGCGGTGATGGGGCCCACGTCGTCGATGGCGGTGAGCTCCTCCTCCGTAGCCTGGGCCAGGGCCTGAAGGGTGCCGAAGCGGCGGGCCAGCACCTTAGCGGCCTTTTCCCCCACCTGGCGGATGCCCAGAGCGAAAATCAGCCGCCACAGGTCATTGTCCCTGCTCTTATAAATGGCGGCCACAGCGTTGGCAGCGGATTTTTCCCCCATGTGATCCAACGGAGCAATATCGGCGGCGGTCAGATCATACAGGTCGGCGGCGGTCTGGACCAGTCCCTTGTCGATGAGCTGGTTCAGCACCGCAGGCCCCAGGCCGTCGATATCCATGGCATTGCGGCTGGCGAAATGGGTGAGATTCCGCAGACGCTGAGCCGGACATTCCGCACCGGTGCAGCGCAGGGCCGCGCCGTCCGGGTCCCGCTCCACCGGTGCGCCGCACACGGGACAGGTCTGGGGCAGATAATAGGGCACCGCGCCGCTGGGACGGCGGTCCGGCACCACCTCCACGATCTCGGGGATGATCTCTCCGGCCTTCTGCACCACCACCGTGTCGCCGATGCGAATGTCCTTCTGAGTGATATAGTCCTGGTTGTGCAGGGTGGCAAAGGTAACGGTGGTGCCCGCCAGACGAACGGGCTCCAGCTCCGCCTTGGGGGTCAGAACGCCGGTGCGGCCCACCTGGACCACGATGTCCCGGATGCGGGAGGTCTTGCGCTCCGGCGGGTATTTGAAAGCAACGGCCCATCTGGGACACTTGGCGGTACTGCCCAGTATATTGCGGTCTGACAAGTTGTTCAGCTTTACAACAGCACCGTCGATATCAAAGGGGAATTCCATCCGCGTGTCACCCAGACGGCCGATCTCGCGGAGAATATCCGCCCCCTCTGACAGGGTGGTATGGGGGATGGCAGGGAATCCCTGTTCCTTCAGATACTCGATGGTCTCGGCATGGGTGGTGAACGTCCGGCCCTCTGCCAGCTGAAGGTTGAACACCGCAATATCCAGCCTGCGCCTGGCGCAGACCTTGGGGTCCTTCTGGCGCAGGGAGCCGGCAGCAGCATTGCGGGGATTGGCCATCAGGGGCTTTCCCTCCAGCTCCAGCCGGTCGTTGATCTCCTGAAAAACGGAGCGGGCCATATACACCTCGCCCCGGACGATGAGCCGGGGCAGCTTTTCCGGCAGGACCATGGGAATGGAGCGAATGGTGCGCAGATTCCCAGTGACATCCTCGCCCTTGCGCCCATCGCCCCGGGTGGCGCCCTGATAGAACACGCCGTCCCGGTATTCCAAAGCCACGGACAGGCCGTCTACCTTGGGCTCCACGCTGTATTCCGCCCGGGGCAGGGTTTCCAGCACCTTGGCCAGGAAATCCTGAACCTCACTTCCGTCGAATACGTCCTCCAGGCTCTCCAGCGGGACGGGGTGCACCACCTCCGCAAAATCATTCAGCGTGGCGTCGCCCACCCGCTGGGTGGGGGAGTCCGGGGTGATCTCCTCCGGGTGCTCCCGCTCCAGGTCCTCCAGACGGCGGTAAAGGCGATCGTATTCAAAGTCGCTGATGGTGGGATCGTCCAGCACATAATAGCGGTAGCTGTGGGTGTTCAGAGTGTCCCGCAGATCCTTCATCTCGGTTTGATAGTCCATAATCCACTTATCCTTTGTTCATGATGTAGTCCTGGGCGTACTGCTCCTGCTCCTCGGGAGCGGTGCTGAAATAGGTGTATGTCTCCGGAACGCTGCCCACAATGACGGTCTCCGCCACGGCGATCTCGTTGCTGACCTTGGTGGAGGCGGTGAAGCCCGGCAGAAGAATGCCGGTGTATACGTCCACATGCAGCAGGATCTGGTGCCTGGTCTGGTTGATGCCGGCGGCGGAAAAGGCATTGCGCAGGCTGGCGTCGGCGGAGCCCACCGCCTGCATCCGCACCCGGATACAGGGCCCCCGCCCCGCCAGCAGAGTGGAGCCGGTAAGCGTACCCACAGGAATGGACAGCTCACTGGTGGACACCTCCGACAGGCGGCGGAGGATCTCGCCGGCGATCTGGGACCGCAGGCGGTTGAAGGCCGCCATGTTGCTCTCCAGCGCCGCCACCCGGCCGCTTTCGTCCTTTTCCAGGTGGATGAGCACGTCATAGTTCACCTGTCCGCTGTCAATGGCATCCCGGACGGCGTCCACCACAATGCGGTTGACGGCATTGGAGACCCGGGCGGTGGCCAGGCTCACGATGATGGGCCTCATGTGCAGCACTGCCGCGCAGCACAGCCCGGTCACCAGCAGGACCGTCAGCCACAGCCAGACCCACCGCCTCTGCCGCCCCGTCAGCCGCAGATAGCGTATTCTTCTCACGGCATACACCCCCTATGGGTCATTGTATGCCGCCAGGGCGGCAGAGGTTACTCCACCCAGGAGTTGACGATGGCCTTGAAGGTCTTGCCCCGCTCCATGAAATTCCTGAACTGGTCAAAGGCAGCACAGGCAGGGGAGAGGGTCACCACGTCCCCGGGAACAGCCCGGTCACGGGCAGTCTCCACAGCCCGCTGAAAGGGCGTCACATCCAGTATTTCCGGATGGCCCGGCCGGTAACCGGGAGCCTGCTCCACGGCAGCGCGGATCTTTCCGGCGGTGGCGCCGCACAGCACCAGCAGCTTCACATGCTCCACCACCTCGGGACCCAGCACGTCGAAGGGAATGTGCTTGTCATAGCCCCCGGCGATGAGGATGACCTTCTCCTTAAAGGATCGCAGGCCCGCGATGGTGCGGGAGGGACTGGAGGCGATGGAATCATTGTAAAACCGGACGCCGTGATAGGTACGCACCAGCTCGATGCGGTGCTCCACGCCGTTGAAGGTCCGGGCAAAGGTGCGGATGGTCTCGTCGGGCACCAGGCCCTCTACCGCCGCAATGGCGGCCATGTAGTTTTCCACATTGTGGACGCCGGGCAGGCGGATATCCTCCGTGGTCATGATCTGGCGTTCATGGCCGTCCCGGCGGGAGATAACGGCGTCACCCCGCAGAAATACGCCGTTTTCCGGCTCTGCCTGGCGGCTGAAATACAGGGCACGGCCCGGGGCGCGCAGGGCCTGCTGCCGGGTGATGGCGTTGTCCAGGTTGAAGATGGCGGTGTCCCCGGGCTGCTGGTGACGGAAAATGTTCTCCTTGGCCCAGACATATTCCTCCATGCTCTTGTGAACGTCCAGGTGGTTGGGGGCCAGATTGGTCACCACGGCGATGTGGGGGCTGTGGGTCATGGTCATCAGCTGGAAGCTGGACAGCTCCAGCACGGCCCAGTCCGTGGGCCGGATGGTATCGGCCTCCGCCAGCAGGGGATGGCCGATGTTGCCGCCCACATGGACGGTGTGGCCCGCCGCCCGCAGCAGCTGGGCGATGATGGTGGTGGTAGTCGTTTTGCCGTCGGACCCGGTAACGGCGATGATGGGGCAGGGGCAGACCTCAAAGAACACCTCCATTTCGGAGGTGATGGTGCTGCCCTTGGCCCGGGCGGCCTCCAGCTCCGGCACGTCGGGCCGCAGGCCCGGTGTGCGGAAGATCACGTCCTGTGAAAGATTCTGAAGATATCCGTCCCCCAGCTGGAGCTTTGCCCCGGCAGCCTCCAGCTCGCCGGCCAACGCGCCCAACTTTTCCCGGCTGCTGCGGTCGCAGGCGGTGACGGAGATACCCTCCCGCAGCAGCAGCCGCAGCAGAGGCGTATTGCTGACGCCGATGCCGATAACGGCCACGGTTCTGCCCCGCAGCCGGTCAATATATTCCCGCAAGGTCATAGGATGTTCCTCCTTATCATATCTAACGTATCCAACTTACAGATTATACCGCATTCCGGGGCGCAGTTCAATCATTTCCGCGAAAATCGGTTGACTTTCCGCGGCGGGTCGGGTACAATATTCGTGCGAGTAAGCCAGACAGTCGCGGGGACAAGGCGAAAGCCTGTTCATGAGGAAAGTCCGGGCTCCACAGGGCAAGGATAACGGGTAACGCCCGCCGAAGGCGACTTCAGGAAAAGTGCAACAGAGATATACCGCCCCTTTGGGGGTAAGGGTGGAAAGGCGAGGTAAGAGCTCACCCATCGGCTCGAGAGTGTCCGATGCTGTAAACTCTATCCGGAGCAACACCGGTATGGGAGCAATAGGGCGGCCCGTCCGCTCCCGAGGTGGCTGAAGCGCACCGGCAACGGCGCGCTTAGATAGATGACTGTCAAATACAGAACCCGGCTTACAGACTTGCTCGCGCACACCATATGGGCCCGCCGGCGGAGATCGCCTGGCGGGCCCCATCCTATATTCGGGAGGAGTGGCCATGCTGCACATAGAGAGACTGTCCCGGGCGTATCGGGTGCGGCGGCTGACAGAGGAGGACACGGCGCAGATCCTGGCCCTGTGCCGCAGCAACCCGCTGTACTACCGGCACTGCGGCACAGAGCCCAGCGAGGCGGACATCCGGCAGGATATGACGCTGCTGCCGCCGGGAGCAGCGCCGGAAGACAAGTATTTCCTGGGCTATTTCCATGGGGACCGTCTGGCGGCGGTGCTGGACCTGATCGACGGGTATCCGTCGGCGGAAACGGCTTATATCGGCCTGTTTATGGTAGACGGCCGCTTCTCCGGTCAGGGTATAGGCTCCCGCTTGGTGGAAGAACTGCTGGAAGAACTGAAGACCGCAGGCTTTTCCCGGGTGCGGCTGGCATATCAGAAGGCCAACCCCCAGTCCACACGGTTCTGGACAAAAAACGGCTTTCAGCCGGTGGAGGAGAAGCCGCATCCTTACGGCACCATGCTGGTGGCGGTTCGGAATTTGTCTTTTTCAGAGAATCCCTGTTAATCTATTGACAAACTCCGGAAAAGGTGATTTAATTAACAATACCAAAACAGAGAAAGAGGCGGACAGGCTATGGCGATACCGTTTGACTATACGTCGGAATATAAACGCAAGCTGCGCACCCCGGAGGAGGCGGCCCGGGTGGTCAAGAGCGGCGACTGGCTGGATATTTCCATGGGCGGCGCGTTCCCGTCCCTGATGGATGAGGCCATTGCCAAGCGGAAGGACGAGCTGCGGGGTGTGAAGATCCGGGGTTATCTGATCCAGCAGCCCATTCAGATGGTGGAGTGCGATCCCGACCGGGAGCACTTTATCTATAACAGCTGGCACATGTCCGGCTACGAGCGGAAGCTCTGTGACCGGGGACTGTGCAATTTCAATCCCATGGTGTTCCGGAATCTGGGAGCCTACTATGACCATTTCCTCACGGTAAACGTGGCCATCACCTGTGTGACTCCCATGAACGAGCATGGATACTTCAACTTCTCCGTGTCCAACGCCTCCGCCCGGGCGGTGCTGGATAAGGCCGATGTGGTGATCCTGGAGGTCAATGAGAATCTGCCCTGGGTCTATGGCGGTCTGGATGAGTGCATCCACATCGACGATGTGGACATGATCGTGGAGGGTCCTCACGGCCCTCTGCCCGGCATCAAGACCCCCGCTGCCAGCGAGACGGAGATGAAGATCGCCGAGTACGTGGTGCAGAACATGGTGGATGGCTCCACTCTGCAGCTGGGCATCGGGTCCCTGCCCAACGCCGTGGGCCAGATGATCGCCCGGTCCGACCTGCGGGATCTGGGCATCCACACGGAGATGCTGTGCGACTCGTACCTGGATATGTACAAGGCCGGAAAGATCAACAACAAGAGAAAGACCCTGGACCGCTATAAGAGCGTGTTCGGCTTTGCCATTGGTTCGCCGGACCTGTACGACTGGATCCGGGAGAACCCCGGCGTGGTGACCTATCCCATCAGCTACTGCAACGATCCCTCTATCGTGGGGAAGATCGACAACTTTGTCTCCATCAACAACTGCATCTCCGTGGACCTGTACGGCCAGATATGCGCCGAGAGCGCCGGTACCCGGCAGATCAGCGGCACCGGCGGCCAGCTGGACTTTCTGGAGAGTGCCGCCGTATCCAAGGGCGGCAAGGCGTTCATCTGTATGACCTCCTCCTTTACCAACAAGGATGGAGAAACGGTGTCCCGCATCAACCCGCTGCTGACTCCCGGCGATATCGTCACCGATCCCCGGAGTCTGGCCTATTATGTCGTCACCGAATACGGCGGCGTGAATCTGGTGGGATGCAGCACCTGGGAGCGGGCGGAGAAGCTGATCTCTATCGCCCATCCCAAGTTCCGGGATGAGCTGATCGCCAGTGCAGAAAAGCAGGGCATCTGGCTGCGGTCCAACAAGCGGTAAAAAGCTGTACATAAAAAGTGTCTGTTTTCTTTGGAAAGCAGACACTTTTTGTGCCTTTAAAACAGGATTTGCACCTCGTGGGGACACTCCTTGAAGCTGATCAGGCTGTTTTCATACTCCATTGTCAGCAGCAATCGCGGCGTGCCGTGCTGATGTACCAGCTCTTGGAGCAGCAACGGCTTCCAGTGGTCACCCAGAATGGGAGCACGAAAGCACCAATAGTCTCCTTCTGGAATTTCTATAATAGCCGGGGATTCAATATCCGGCTTTTCCAGCGTGAACATACCGGCATAATACCGTTTCCGATGTCCTTCCATCAGCTCAGTGGCATCCAGAATGCTGACGAACTGACGGCGATATCGGATATTTTGCAGCTCCGGCTGTTCGCGCAGGGCCGAAAAGGCCGGATAGAAATCCTTGAAGCGATAATCTGCGTCGCAGTGAATGGCCAGCAGCCAGCGGGTGGGGCAGTGTCGTCGAAAGTATCCGCTCTGATTGGCGTGTTCGCCGCTGGTAAAGTATTCCTCATACCATTCCAGGGTTTTCAAAGAGTCCTGTGCTCGGCGGATTTGCTCCCGGACTTCCTCCTGCTTTCGGTGGAGCCTGTCTATGGTATAGTCCATGTCGTTGTGCTCCAGGATAGCCTTGATCTCGGACAGATGAAAGCCGCATTTCAGCAGATACCGCGTGCGGTCGATGTAGTGAAACTGCGCGAAGGAAAAGTATCGGTATCCGGTTTCTGGATTAATATACTCCGGTGTAATCAGCCCGATATCGCAATAGTGCCGCAGCACCTGGGCTGAAATGCCCATCATGGCAGACATTTTTCCGATAGAATACAGCTCCTTCATGGGAAAACCTCCTTTCCATATTGTAAGAAGTATACAAGAGACGTAGTAAAAATTCAATAGCTCCCACAAAATTCAAAAACTCTATTGACATTATGACTGTCATAAAGTTTATACTGCGTGGTAGTGAAGACCGGTCCCCATGTGCGGGGCGGAGCTGCCGCTGGCGCCGCGGCAGCTGACCCGACCCAAATTACCAAGAGAGGAATGTACAATATCATGAGTGAGCCCTCCTTTACCGCAGGCATATTTGCCCATGGCAGAGAAGTCAGCGGAGAGACTTTCATGTCCCCCATGGTTTTTCCTTATTTTCCCAATACCGCGTTTTTTATTCCGGATCTGACTACCTCTAAAGCGCAGAACGGGACATTTTCGTATGTACGCTTCAACAACCCCGACAGAACGGCTCTGGCGGACGTGGTGACCTTCCTGGAGGACGGCGAGGATTCTGTAATCTGCTCATCCGGCATGGGAGCCATCACTACCACCATGATCTCGCTGCTGAATCAGGGAGATGAAGTAATCTGCAACAGCAACATCTACGGTGAAACGCACCAGATCATGAACTACCTGCTGCCTAAATTTGGCATCCGCAGCAAAATGGTGGATATGCGGGATTTGGATGCCCTGACCCAGGCTATTACGCCCCAAACTCGTATGGTTTATACGGAGGTATGCGCTAACCCCGTCAACCGCATGACCGACATTCGCGCGGCGGCTGAGATTGCCCATAAAAACGGGGCTTTGCTGGTGGTGGATAACACATTTACCACCGCCATTGCCGTTCGCCCGCTGGAACTGGGCGCTGATGTGGTCATCAACAGCATGACCAAGTTCATGAACGGACACAGCGATGCCATCGCGGGCTCAGTCACCGGCAGCCGGGCACTGATGGACACGGTACGCACTCATTCGATCCTTTGCGGTACTGCATGCGACCCCTATGCGGCCTTTACCATGCTGAAAAACTTCGGTACCATGGAGCTACGTGTGCGCCGCCAGATGGAAAATGCCGCCCAGTTTGCGGCGGCCGTCGAAAAAATGCCTCATGTTGTCCGGGTGGAGCATCCCAGTCTGGACAGCTTTGCCCAGCGCGAGCTGGCTCTGCGCACATTCCGGTCCAACCAGGAGATGTGCGGCATCGTGGGCGTGGAGGTGCCGGAGGACGTGGAGAAGATCGACGAATTCATGCGCCGCCTGAAAATGATCCGCTATGCCGGTACCCTGGGCGGTATCCACAGTACGATGATGCACCCGGTCAGCACCTCCCATAAGGACGTGCCCGACGACCAGCGGCGCGCCATGGGAATTACCCCCGGCGTACTGCGGTTCACGGTGGGCATTGAAGATGTAGGTGAGCTGATCGAGGACGTGCGTCAGGCACTCAGCGCCTTTGACTGAAACACAACGACCGATAAGGAGATAAATGAATATGAACAGTGATGTGCGTTCTGTTGTGAAAGAAAAGAAAAGTCCCACAGCGGCATTCTCTCTGCTGGCCATCGGCACTCTGGCCATTCTCATCGGCATCGGTGTGGGCGTCCTGAAAATGAACGTGGGCCTGCTGCTGTTTTTCGGATGGCTGCTTCTGGCCCCGTTCGGAGCAAAGCTGGGCTACAGCTTCAGCGAAATGCTGGAAAAGGCCTATGAAATGGGAAAGAACGCCCTGCCCGCCTCGGCCATTATTCTGGCAGTAGGCATCATGATCGGAACCTGGCTGGCAGCCGGCACGATCTCCACGGTGCTGGTGTTTGGCCTGAAGGTAATCAGCCCCAGCATTTTCCTGCTGGTGACCATGCTGCTGTGTTCGGCGGTGTCGCTGATCCTGGGCTCCTCCTGGGGCACCGTGGGTACAGCGGGTATTGCCATGATGGGCGTGGGCATGGGCCTTGGTTTCAACCCGGCACTGGTAGCCGGAGCGGTGATCTCCGGCGCCTATTTCGGAGACAAGATGTCCCCGGTCAGCGACTCTACCCTGATGAGCTCTACCCTTTCCGGCGTGCCGCTGATGACTCATATCAAGTATATGCTGTATACCTGTGCGCCGGCATATGTGATCTCCGCTGTGCTGTATACCATTTTGGGCATTCGGCATGGCAGCAGCAGTTATGACCCCACCGCCGTCAACGAGATCATTACCAATCTCAGCGGCATTTTCAAGCTGGGCTTTGTTCCCCTGATCCCCGTGATCGTAGTGATCTATATGCTGATCCGCAAGAAGGACACCATATTGACCCTGCTTATCGGGGCGGTGGTGGCGGCTGTCATCGCCATCGTGTATCAGGGCTTTTCCATCAAGGCTGTAGGCGGCTTTGCCTACAGCGGCTTTGTGGTGGACAGCGACAACGCCATTCTCAAGAGCCTTCTCAACCGCGGCGGCATGAGCAGCATGTTCAGCATGGTGGCCATCTTCATCGGAGCACTGGGCCTGGGCGGCATTATTTCCGGCATGCACCTGCTGGAGCCGGTGATCGAGGCAATTTCCAAGCGGGTCAAGTCCGGCAAGAGCCTGATGCTGATCACTGCGGGCGTGGTGATCCTGTGTATCTTGCTGGTCAGCACCAACCACTTTGCTTTCGCCATGGTGGGCACGCTGTTTGCCCCTATGTATAAGAAGTATAACCTGAAGCCGGAGAACTGCTCCCGCATTCTGGAGGATATCGGCACCATCGGCGGTTGCTTGCTGCCGTGGAACGTGGGCGGCGCTTTCGCCGCAGGGACCCTTGGGGTGGAGGCTTTTGCCTATGCGCCGTATGCATTTCTTAACTGGATCACGCCGATTTTCGGCCTGATCTTTATCCTGACCGGGTTCAAGATCGCAAAGATTGACCCCAGCAAGGATATGCGTGCTATAGAGGAATAAGCGCAGAAGGGGACCTGTTCACCGTGAACAGGTCCCCTTCTGATGGCATATTTCCTTACTGGATGGGCTCCAGAACGCCCAGGACAACATAGCGGACGTTTTTGAATTCGTAGGTGCAGGTGGACAGGGTGACGATGTGGCTGTCTGCCGAGGGAACACCGGTGGTGGAGCGGAAGGTGGAGTAGTTGACCATCTGCTGCAAAAACTCCTGGGTTACCTGAAACTGGTAGACGCTGCAATCAGGGTAGGCCACCTGGCCGCTGCTGTCCAGAATGTAGCCCGCCGCGTCCACGATGACGCCGGCAAACAGACGGAGCTTGTAATTCTGCTGGGGGGTCAGCATGTACAGATAGGGATGCTGGTCATAGTACGCCTGCTTCTTGTATTTCACCAGGTTGGAGAACATGGCGCCGGACGTCATATTGTGTCCGTAGATCAGGCTGTTCTGGTCGGAGAAATCGGCCTTGTTGGAGCAATCCATAAAGATGCTGCCGTTGTCGTTCCAGGTGCCGTCCAGCAGATGGCGCAGATAGTAGTCGTTGTCGCTGCCCTGGACCACCGGGTAATTGATATGGGTATTGGCGCCGTAGATCCAGGCAATGACATCCTCATTTTGCTGCTTCAGCTCGTCAAACTGCACCGTGGGACACTCCGGATCGCCGCCGGGATCGCTGTCTGGGTTATCCGTACTGTTATCCTCGCCGGGCAGGGTCACAAAGCGGGTGGCATCGGAAATGACCTTATCGCTGCGGTATTTCTCCAGGTAGTAGCTGCCCACCTTGTAGGCGGCAAAGAGGAACACGCCGATCAGCAGAGCAAGGATCACGTAGTATACGGGCTTTTTCATGGCTATGTCTCCTTTTGTAGAGTAGCTCCATTTTACCAGCTTTTTCCCGGTATTGCAAGGCTTTTGCATTTCTGGTATAATCATGCAAAACGGCAGGGAGGCACTTTTATGCTGATTTTCGACATGGACGGTACGCTGATCGACTCCAACGGCATCTGGAGGCAGGTGGACGAGGCGTTTCTGGCCAAGCGGGGGTATCCCTATACCCGGGAATACTATGAGGGGGTGGCCCATACCATTTTCCCCATGGCTGCCAAATTTACCAAGGCATATTGCCATCTGGAGGAGTCTGAGGAGGACATTATGGCCGAATGGATGCAGATGGCCGGGGATGCTTATGCTGCGCGGGTGCCCATCAAGCCGGGAGTCCTGGCATATCTGGACCGGTGCCGGGCGGCGGGGGAGCGGATGATCGTGCTGACCTCCAGCGTGCCGGAGCACTGCCGGGCCGCTTTGGGACGGCTGGGACTGACGGAGTACTTCCAGCGCATCCTGTTTGCCCACGATCTGGGAATGGACAAGAAGGACCCGGAGACCTTCCGTCATGCGGCAGCGCTGATGGGAGTGACGCCGGAGGAATGCACCGTGTATGATGACTCCGTGGCTGCCTGCCGGGCGGCGCGGGATGCCGGGATGCAGGTGGTGGGCGTATATGACGAGTTTTTCCATGTGTCCTGGCCGGAAATGTGTCAGGTCTGTCACCGGGTCATCCGGAGCTTTGAAGAATTGCTGTAAAGACGGAATCAAGTCCTCCGGTGCAGTCGGAGGACTTGATTTTTTACTCCATTACCCACTCTCGCAGGTTGGGGATTTGCAGACGGATGTTCTTTTCCAGCTCCGGCCCATCTCCGTAAAAGCCCAGACGCTGCCAGAAGGGGCGCAGGCTCTCGTCGGTGCAGGTCAGCCGCAGGTGCTCCAGACCCAGACGCCGCCCCTGCTGGATGATCTGCCCCATAGGCGGGATGCCCTGGCGGCGGCCCCGCCACAGGGGGTCCATACCGTACCAGGTGATGCGCAGGGCGTCCGGCTCCCGGACGGTCTGGAACAGGCCGATGAGCTCCTGGCCGTTGTACCACACGGCGGTGCTCTGGCCGCTCTCCGGTGCGCCGAACAGGCGGCACTGCTCATGGCTTGCGGGGCGGTACAGCTGTCCGGGCTCCACCATGCCCTTGGTTTTCCACCAGGTCTGCTTACCGAAGGTGGACAGGCCCTCCTGGCCGGTCAGGTGGCTGTTGTCGTCACGGAACACCACCCGCAGCTCATCGCCGTCGGCTTCAATAAGGGACACGGCGGTGTTGTCGCCGTGGGACGTCTGGCCGATATCCGCCAGAGAAAGCCCCTGAAGGGCACCCAGCACGATGCGCAGGGCGGCTCCGTGGGAGAATATGGCCACCGTCTGGCCGTCGTGCTCCCGGGCTACCCGGCGCAGAGCGGGAAGATAGCGGTCCAGTACCATCCGGGCGGTCTCGCAGCCCTCCACATGCCAGCGATCCAGCTGGCGGTTGAACTCCATCAGCTGCAGGGGCCAGCGGGTCTCGATCTGGCGCCAGGTCAGCCCCTCCCAGACACCCATGCCGATTTCCCGGAAGGCGGGGTCTGGGTGCAGCGGCAGGCCCTTGGGCATGTAAATGGCCTGGGCCGTGGTCTGGGTGCGGATCAGGTCACTGGCATATACGGCGTCCACCGGGATGTCCCGGAACCGCTGGGCCAGGGCCCGGATCTGGCGGGGACCGCGATAGTCGGTAATCAGGCCCTCCTCATGGCCATGGGCAATGCGGTAAAGATTGCCTTCGGCCTCGGCATGGCGGATGAGATAGATCCTTGTCATGGCTTCTCCTTTACAGCACGGTAACCAGCTGCTTCAGCTGCCGGACGGCGGCCTGGATGGCGTCGGCGTCGGCGTATTGCAGGGTATCGTCCCCCAGCAGCGCACCCCGGCCATAGTCATCGAAGGCGGGCAGGGCGTTTTCCCCGTCGCAGCCCAGCAGCAGCAAAAATGCCCTGGGGGCCCGGGCGCGCAGCTCCTTCACATCCAGACTGTAGCCGGTCTCGGCCATCAGGGCCGCGCCATGGCGGGCCATCTGCTCCGCTGCCGCCAGGTACAGGCGGCGATCGCCGGACATGAGGCTCTGTATCTCCGGGGCGGAGGGATTTCCGGTGCGGACGGCAGCAAATACGGACTTATCCTCCGCCGCCCGGCACACGTCGCTGCCGGGATAGGGGGTGACGGTGACGCCGTCGGCATGTATTCCTCCGGCGGTGTATACCTCTGGGGCGGAGGTCCGGGCGTCCACAATGGTGTAAAGTCCCTGGGTCTTGGCCATGTTCACCAGGTTGGCCAGCACATCCATGCCCATAAAGCCGCAGCGCAGATAGCGCTCCGCCCGCAGCACCACGGCGGGCAGCAGGGGAGCCGCCTGGCCGATGAGCTGGCTGCCGTGATAGCGCAGGGCTTCGGCCTCGGACATATCACCGGGACCGTATAGGTCGGTGAAGTTTTTCGTGATCTTCGGGTTGAGCTTGTCCGCCTCCGGACTCAGAACCAGAGCCAGGGGCGTTTTCCGGGCGCGAATCTTATCCTGTAAAACTGCGATCGACATAAAAAATCTCCTTGTGCGCGCAAAATGATCCTTGTTATTATACGCAATTCTCCGGATTTTGGCAAGAGCGGCGGGGTTATTTTCCGCCCGGCGGGCCATACTAAGCGCGTACCGAAAAAGGAGGAATGCCGGATGTGCAAGACAGGCGCATTTTTGTGGGGCCTGGCCGCCGGGATGGTGGCCGGTGCCATGATCGAGATCGTCGTTCTCCCGCGCCCCCGGCCCAGAAAGACTGCTGTGGGTAAGGCCATGCAGCGGATGGGCAACGCTATGGACCAGGCGCTGGAGTCGGTGGCCGAGAAGATGAGCTGAGCAAAAAGCCGGGGACGATGTCCCCGGTTTTTTGCGAATTTACTGTTGACAGCTGTAAACAATCGTGTTATGCTTTGTTTACAGACGTAGACAGAAAGGATGTGCACGCCATGGAACAGTCCCGCATCGACCTGACCCAGGCGGAGTGGCAGGTGATGGAGTGCCTGTGGGAGCAGGCGCCCCGCACCGGCCGGGAGGCCGCCGAATACATGGCCCGGCGCACCGGCTGGAGCCGGTCCACTACCCTGACCCTTTTGCAGCGCCTGGAGGACAAGGGCGCGGTGAGCAGCCGGGAGGAGGGAAGGAAAAAGGTATTCTCCCCGGTGCTGCGGCGGGAGGACGCCGCTTTACAGGAGACGGAGGACTTTCTCACCCGGGTGTATAACGGCAGCGTGAGCCTGCTGGTCAGCTCTATGACCCGAAGGCAGGCGCTGCCTCAGGAGGAGATCGACCAGCTGTATGCCCTTTTGCAGCAGCTGGAGGACCAGAAAGGAGCGGACTGATATGCTGGAATGGATCATTTCCTCTGCGGTGCTGCTGGCGGCGGTCATCGCCGTGCGATACGCCCTGCGGGGGCGGCTGCGGCCGGGGGTGCAGTACGCCATGTGGGCCATTGTGCTGGTGCGGTTGCTGGTGCCGGTGAGCTTCGGCAGCGGAGCCTACAGCGCCGGGACCGCCGCTGCAGCGCTGGAGCAGACGCCTGCGGTGCAGGCGGTGCTGACGCCGTCTATGGACTATGACGCGGCATACAGCCAGGTAGCCCGGGAATACGCCGGGCGGGGCCTGGATGTATCGGAGCTGGCTCCCCGGCAGCAGCAGGCCATGGACCGGGAGATCCGGGCCCTGCAGCGGCCCACGGCGGTGCAGGTACTGCAATGGGTGTGGCTGGGCGGTATGGCCGCCATGGCTCTGACCCTAACGGGGACCAATCTGCGGCTTTATATCCGTCTGCGGCGCAGCCGCCGGGAGCTGACCCGGGAGGGCCGGATGCCGGTCTATGTGACGGAGGCGGTGGACACCCCGTGCCTGTTCGGCCTGGTGCGCCCTGCCGTGTACCTGACGCCGGAGGCCGCCGGGGACGATGTGACCCGGCAGCACAGCGTGGCCCACGAGCTGACCCATCTGCGCCACGGGGATCATGTGTGGTCGCTGCTGCGGTGCGTGTGCCTGGCAGTACACTGGTACGATCCCCTGGTATGGTGGGCGGCGGTCCTGTCCCGGCGGGACGCGGAGCTGGCATGTGACGATGCCACCATCCGCCGCCTGGGCGAGGAGCAGCGGGCCGCATATGGCCGGACCCTGGTGCGGATGACCTGCCGCAGGCCTGGAAATCTGCTGGTAACGGCTACCACCATGACCGATGGGGCCGGGGGGATCCGGGAGCGCATCCGCTGCATTGCGAAGCGCCCACGCACCACCGTGTACACTGCTGTGGTACTGGTGCTGGTGGTGGCGGCAGCGGCAGGGTGCGCCTTTACCGGTTCCGCCCGGAAGGACGCGCCCAGAACGCCGACGCAGGCCATCAGTCAGCCGGATAACTCCGGGCGGGAGTCGGATTGGGTGGCTCCGGTACAGGAGCCGTATGAGCCCAGGCCAGGGATGGAGCTGCCGCCGGAGGGGGCCGTCCCGCTGACCGCCGGGCAATTGGCACAGGTGAACGAATATTGCTGGGCCTGGGTCCAGCTTGCGGATGGCGGGGCGTCGTACCGTCCGATCAACGGCTTTTTCCGCTGTCACTATGCGGAACCTTCTCAGATCGACCTGTCCTGCGTGCTCAGATATAGCCCGCAGAGGGAGCTGATAAGTGATCCGGCGGAGTATGAGGCGCTGAAGCAGCTGCCGGGCTGGTACAGGGGGATGGATTCCACTCTGGCAGACAGCCCTACGCCGGTATGGCGTTATTCCGGAGCGACGGTGGACGGTCTGCTGACGGAGTATGCCGGTATTACCCGGGCCGACCTGAAGGGCATACAAACGGATGTGCTGCTGTACCGCCCGGAGAACGATGCCTATTACAACTTCACCAGCGACGCCGGACCCGGCGAGTTCCACTGTGACCGGGGATACGTCGTGGGTGACCAGGTGCTGCTGTATGACGACAGTGAGTGGCATCTCTTTGACCACAGCGTCTCTCCGGATGACCCGGCGTATTGTGTGGAGGGCATCGGCCGGGTGCTGACCCTGCACAAGACGGCGGAGGGGCGATACGTCATTTATTCCCTGCTGTCCCAGAAGTGAGCTGTACACCGGGGACGGGATGTATAGCGGAGAACATTTGACTTTTCCCTTGGATTTGGTATAATGTACCTATCAAATCCTACCAAATCGAAAGGGAGAGGGAATATGGAACGGAACTTTGTGCTGAGCTGCTGCTCCACGGTGGACCTGCCGTATGCGTATATGGCACGGCGGGATATTCCCGTGCTGTTTTACCACTATGTGGTGGGCGACCAGGAGTATGTGGACGATATGGGCCGTGACCCAGCGGCGCTGCCCCGATTTTACGGGTTCCTGAAGGAGGGCAAGCTGCCCCAGACCTCCCAGGTCAACGTGGCAGCGTACCTGGACTTCTTTGAGGAGCAGCTGAAAAAGGGCGATCTGCTGCATATTGCCTTCACCTCCGGCCAGTCCGGCTCCGTTCACAACGCGATGGCCGCAGGGAAGCTGCTGCAGGAGAAGTATCCCGACAAGAAGATCGTGGTCATCGATTCCCTGTGCTCCTCCTCGGGCTATGGCCTGCTGGTGGACACGGCGGCGGACATGCGGGACAGCGGGGCCACTCTGGAGGAAACCGCTCAGTGGGTGCTGGACAACCGCAACAAGGTGCACCACCAGTTCTTCTCCTCCGACATGACCCAGTTCCGCCGTACAGGCCGGGTGTCCGGCGCGGCGGCCATGGTGGCCACCATTATGAACATCTGCCCCATTATGCGGCTGGATGACAAGGGGGCCATCTAGGCCTATGGCAAGGTCCGGGGCAAGAAGAAGGCCGTGGAGACCACGGTGAACGCCATGGAGGAGCACGCCCAGGGCGGCAGGGACTATGACCAGAAATGCTTCGTGTGCCATTCTCAGTGTCCGGAGGATGCCCGGATGCTTATTGACGCCCTGGAGGAGCGCTTCCCCAAGCTGAAGGGCAAGATCCGCCTGTGCGACATCGGCACCATCATCGGGTCCCACAGCGGCCCCGGCACCGTGGCGGTATTCTTCATGGGTGACGAGCGGCCGGCCATGGACTGAACATCATCATAAAAGAGAGTATCTGGTTTTTCGGGTACTCTCTTTTTGCATACAAAATGAGGACAAAAATTTATATATCCAAAAGCCATCCGGTCCTCCATACTGACTGATGATAAATGCCGCCAGCTTGGGGTTGGGGTTGGCGATGCGCACGGGATATTGCAGCTTTTTTTCATAAACAAACATCAGTCCGAACCTCCTTCATCCCAGGGCCACGGGTCGTTGAGCCACTTGTAGCCGCCCTCCGTGACGGCGGTCTGGGTCAGGGGACCGTACTGCTCCTGATACCGGGCCCGGCCCTCTTTGGCCAGGGCGATATACTTCCAGTACAGGTCCAGAACCTCCTTGTCGTCCGCGTGGGTCACCAGATACAGGCCCAGCTCGTCGATGGCAAAGTCCAGCGCCATCAGCTCGGAAAGGGCACTGTTGGCCGCCGGAAACCGGCTGCGCAGCTCTTTGTGAAATGGCAGGTCCAACCCCGGAAACAGCGTGCCCTGCTGGAGAGCCTCCCGCTGGTCATACCGGGGCGGGTCCTGCTGCTGCATGGCTACAAACGGAAACGCCAACGCCCCGCAGCTGCCGGGCAAATTCCCTTGCCCCTGCCGGCAAGCGCCTGGAGATGAATTGTTTTTTTCTGTGTACAAGGGGAATACCTCCTTCATGATTCATGAGCACAGCCCCCGATTGAGGGCTCAACCCAGTATATGACTCCCCGCCTTTGTGGGAAACGGGGGGGATTCCCATTTGCCGAAAAATGTGATATGGTATAAATGAATCCTCCGGCTCATACGGTGTGGCGGAGGGGGTGCGGAGATGATCGTGTTGCTTCGGCGGCGATATGTGATGGCGGCAGCGGTGACGCTCCTGGCGGCGGCAGCTGCGGCTGCCCTGTGGGCCGGACCGTCTGTCCGGCCCGCCATGGCCGGAACAGGCCGGCAGACCATAGTGCTGGATGCCGGACACGGCGGCGAGGACGGCGGCGCGGTATCCCGGGACGGCGTGGCGGAGAGCAGCGTCAATCTGGCCGTCACGCGAAAGCTGAGGGATGTTTTCCTGTTCCTGGGCCGGGACACCGTGCTGACCCGGGAGGGAGAGGAGGCCATCTATTCTCCGGACTGCGTTACCCTGCGGGAGAAGAAGGTGTCGGACCTGAAAAACCGGGTGGCCCTGATCAACCAGCAGTCCGGGGCTGTGCTCATCAGCATCCATCAGAACAGCATGCCGGACCATCCGTCGGTCCACGGGGCCCAGGTGTTTTACAACGCCGTTTCTCCCGGCGGCGAACTGGGCATGACGGTGCAGGGAGCCTTGAACGGCGCGGTGAATGCCGGAAACGAAAAGAACGCCAGGGCCATAGACAGCACCATCTATCTTATGAAAAATGTGCGCTGCCCCGCGATTCTCATCGAGTGCGGGTTTCTGTCCAACCCGGCGGAGACACGGCTGCTTTTAACGGACGAATATCAGGTGAAGCTGGCGGCGTGCATCGCTGCCGGGCTTCTGCAATATCACACAGAGGGAGCGAAAGCATGAAAACAAAGACCGTTTTTTACTGCACCGAGTGCGGCAACGAGACCCCCAAGTGGGCCGGACGCTGCCCGGCCTGCGGCGCATGGAACAGTATCGTGGAGCAGACGGATAAGCCGGTGAAGTCCGGAAGAAAGCCTGCGTCTGCCAGAGCGGTAAAGCCGGTACCCATCATGGATATCGGTACCGCTGACGAGATCCGGTTTTCTACCGGCATGGGGGAGCTGGACCGGGTGCTGGGCGGCGGCGCGGTGAAGGGCTCCCTGGTGCTGGTGGGCGGCGCGCCGGGTATCGGCAAGTCCACACTGATGCTGCAAATTTGCAAGAAGCTGGGGGAATTTTCCAAGGTTCTGTATGTTTCCGGCGAGGAATCCGCCCATCAGCTGAAGCTGCGGGCCCAGCGGCTGGACGTGGAGAGTGAAAACCTGTATGTCCTGTCGGAAACGTGTCTGGGCAATATCCTGGAGTGCGTCCAAAGTGAGCAGCCGGATGTGCTGATCGTGGACTCCATCCAGACCTTATACAACGAGGACCTGGACTCCCCGGCCGGAGGGGTGGGACAGGTGAAGGACTGCACCATGGCCCTGATGCAGCTGGCCAAGGGCCAGGGGGTCACGGTATTCGTCATTGGCCATGTGAACAAGGAGGGGTCCATTGCCGGGCCCAAGGTCCTGGAGCACATGGTGGACTGCGTGCTGTATTTCGAGGGGGATCAGCACATGACGTACCGCATTCTTCGGGCGGCAAAAAACCGCTTCGGCGCCACCAACGAGATCGGCGTGTTTGAAATGATGGACCGGGGCCTGCGGGAGGTGGAAAACCCCTCAGAGATGCTGCTGTCCGGCCGTCCCAAGGACGCGCCCGGCACCTGCGTCACCTGCGCCATGGAGGGAGCCCGGCCTGTGCTGGCGGAGGTTCAGGCTCTGATCGCTCCGGCCAGCGCCTCCAATCCCCGGCGCATGAGCAACGGCTTTGACTACAACCGGGCGGCCATGCTGCTGGCGGTGCTGGAGAAGCGGGGCGGGCTGAAGGTGTCCCAGTGCGATGCGTATCTGAACATCATCGGCGGGCTGACCCTGGAGGAACCGGCGGCGGACCTGGCGGCGGTAGTGGCCATCGCCTCCAGCTATCTGGACAAGCCGGTGCCGGACCATATGGCGGCCATCGGCGAGGTGGGGCTCTCCGGCGAGATCCGCTCCATCAGCCACCTGGAGCAGCGGCTGACGGAGGTGCACCGGCTGGGCTTCACCCAGTGCATGGTCCCGGCCCGGCGGGCCCGGGAGATCAAGCCCCTGCCGGGGCTGGAGCTGCTGCCGGTGCAGAGTATTTCCCAGGCGCTGCGGCTGCTGGTGGGCCAAAGGTGAGCAAGTATTTTCCAACGGATGAAGGCGTATTTAACACGTATTTGATGAAATATAAGATTCTTTTACAAGAAAAAATTGCTTTTTTCATAGAATACCAGACACCTGTCTTGACAATTTGCACGCATAGGTCTATGCTGTGAATGCGAAAAACCCTCCGCCGCAGTCCGGCGGGGCGTGCAGAAAGGAGACTTTCCTTTATGGTTGAATGGACAGATCTGCCGGAAGGCGTATTGGAGGACATGAAACGCTACATCTCCTACGCCTGGCCGCCGGGCCGCATTGCCCAGCTGCTGAACCGGTCCTATGGTCTGGATTTGACCCGCGAGGCCGTTATCCATATGCTTCGCCGTCTGAAGCAAGAATCCGTATAGTCCGGGCCATCGTCCCCTTCGGCGGGGGTGTCCGATACAGAAAACAGATACGGACTGCACGGTTCATTTGAATGAAGATAAAGATAGGCAGCATGGTGGTTTTCCATGCTGCCTACCTTTATTTTATGATTTCACTCAGACGGAGACCGGATTTGCTGATTTCCTATTCCTTAATAGGAGCCCAGGTCAGCGGACTTGTCGCCCTGGGGGTCCACACCGAACTTATAGTCGTTGCCGGGCAGGATGGCGTTGAGGATCACGCCCGCCAGGGCGGCGATGGCCAGGCCGGTCAGGGTGACGTCTGCGCCGCCCACGGTGAAGGTGATGCCGCCGGTGGAGCTGAAGCCCAGGCCGCTGACGAAGATCACCGCCGCGATGATGAGGTTCCGGGACTTGGTCAGGTCCACCTTGTTTTCCACCACGTTCCGCACGCCCACCGCGGAGATCATACCGTACAGGATGAAGCTGACGCCGCCCACGATGGCGGTGGGGATGGAGTTCACCAGGGCGTCGAACTTGGGGGAGAAGGACAGGATGATGGCGTACAGAGCGGCCAGGCGGATGACCCGGGGGTCATAGACCCGGGACAGGGCCAGCACGCCGGTGTTCTCGCCGTAGGTGGTGTTGGCGGGGCCGCCGAACATACCGGCCACCATGGTGGCCAGGCCGTCGCCCAGCAGGGTGCGGTGCAGGCCGGGGTCGGCGATGAAGTTCTTGCCGGTGGTGGAGGAGATGGCGGACATGTCGCCGATGTGCTCCATCATGGCGGCGATGGCAATGGGGGCCATCACCAGGATGGCGGTCAGGTCAAACTTTGCCAGGACGAAGTGCTGCAGGCCCACGAAGTTGGCGCCGCCGACCTCGGTGAAGTCCACCTTTCCGGCGATCAGGGCCACGATGTAGCTGCCCACCACACCCAGCAGGATGGGGATGATCTTGACCATGCCCTTGCCCCAGATGTTGGCCACCACGATGATGGCGATGGCCACCAGAGCCAGCCACCAGCAGGTGGAGGCGTTGGCGATGGCGGAGCCGGACAGGTTCAGGCCGATGAGGATGATGATGGGGCCGGTGACGATGGGGGGGAAGAAGCGCATGACCTTCTGGGGGCCCACCAGCTTGAACAGCAGGGCCAGGATCAGATACAGGGCACCGGCCACCACGATGCCGCCCAGGGCGTAGGGCAGCTTTTCCTCGCCGCTCATGCCGGCGAACTTGCCCACATCCAGGCTGGCCACCGCCTCAAAGCCGCCCAGGAAGGCGAAGGAGGAGCCCAGGAAGGCGGGAACCTTCAGCTTGGTGCACAGGTGGAACAGCAGGGTGCCGAGACCGGCAAACAGCAGGGTGGTCTGGATGGACAGGGGCAGACCGTACTTGGTGACCAGGATGGGCACCAGCACGGTGGCGCCGAACATGGCGAACAGGTGCTGCAGGCCCAGCACCAGCATCCGGGGAACACCCAGCTCCCGGGCGTCGTAGATGGCGTCTTGTCCAAGGTTTTTCTTCATGTGACAGTTCCTCTCTTTCTTTTGCGCTCATTTATGTGATGTTTATTGCTAACAGAAGGGGGGATAATGACCAAAAAAAATGACCGGTAAAAATACCGGTCAAAAGGGGAAAACGAAAATGAAAACAGCGGGAGCGGAGATTTTATTGTTCAGAATACGGAACTTCATCTTGCTCACTCCCTTCAAAATTTTCTTGTTCATTATACGGGTCGCATAGGCAAATTGCAATGCATTCTTTTTCCAAGAAAGATGCAGCAAAACACCGTTTTTATTGGTCAATCTGCATAATGAAGGCCCCGCAGCAGCTGACGGGCCATGCGGCGGCCCAGCTGGGGCAGGTCAAAGCGGCCCTCATAAATGCGCCACTCGAACAGTGCGCCCCGGTGCAGCACCACCAGCTCCTCCACCACCTGATCCGGGTCGTGGGAGGGGTGAATGCTGCCCTCCTCCTGGCACAGGGTGACAAGCTCCAGCAGTACACGGAAATAGACGCGGCTGTCGTTTTTTTGCAGCACCCGCTGCTCCGGATACCGCAGCCCGTGGATAAACGCTTTATAGAGCACCGGGTCCGACACGCTGATCTCCAGAGAGCGGCCCACGAAATCCAGCAGCTTCTCCCGGGCGGAATGGGCAGTATCGGACAGGTATCCCGCCTCCAGCTCCCGGTAGGCATCGTCCACATGGCTGGTCACCTGGATAGCCAGCTCGTCCTTGCTTTTGAAGTAGTGATAAATGTTGCCCACGGAGCATCCGGCGGCCTGGGCGATCTCCTCCACGGAGACATTTTCAAAGCCCTCTTTGTCGAACAGGTCCAGGGCGGCGCTCTGAATGCGGCTGCGCATTTCCAGGGCCTGGCGTTTTCTTGCGGTCATTCTCTCGGCCATAGTCATTCCTCTGTCTCATTCAATGGTGAATATATATTACTGCTTTGAATGGGCAAAGTCAACCCCCAAGCCAGTGGGGCGGACCAGAGGTCCGCCCCATTCTATCGTGATTTCAGCCGCGTTTTCACCGCACCCGGGGGATCAGCAGCATACCCTCCGGACGGGCCTCCTCCGTCAGCTCATTGGCGGAGCGGATGGCGTCCTGGTCCGTGCGGTACTGCTTGGCAATGTCCCACAGGGTCTCGCCCTCTGCCATGCGGCGCAGGATCAGAGACGGCTGGGGCTCCGGCGGCGGGTCCTGAAGCTCCACCGCCGACACCGCCGGTACCGGCCGGCGACGGCACTGGCAGGCCTCAAAGGTCACCGGTACCGCCAGACGGCAGGCACTGCCGGTGAATTGCAGCTGCGGCAGGCCGCAGGCGGCGCGGACCGTCTGCGGCTCCCAGGACACCGGGGCTGTTACCTCCACAGAGCGCTCCGCGCACACCGGCGTCCCGCTCTCGTCCAGGTAAAGTACCCGCAGCCGCACCGTACACCGCAGGGCCGGGCTGCCGCCCTCCTGCACCACGCTGACGCCGCCGCAGTCTGCCGCCGTCAGATACGCAAAGGGCCGGCCCTGGCCGAACTCCAGCTGCTGCACTGCCTCCTGGGTGGGGGTCTCCCGCCGCCAGGACACCGGCAGGTCTGTCTCCTGCCGCTGCACCCGGGCCACCTGCCGCAGACTGTACAGGTCCTCGATACAGCTGATCTGCTGCCTGCGCCTGACAAACAGCGCCGCGCATACCGTGACGGTGATGCCGAACGCGGGGCCGTTTTCCGTCCGGAGCACCCGGGCCTCGCTGTGGACCCACGGAATACGGGCTTCCACGTCCGCATCCTCCGGCAGGTCCAGGCCGTCCAGCAGCTGGGAGAAGGGCAGCGCGGTCCGATAGGCCGCCAGCTCCTGGTTGTCTCCACGGTACAGAATGCACACCTCTGCCTGACCCTTTACCACCAGACGGCTGCCTACCCGCCGGCATTCCTCCACCCGGGCGGCGGCCTGCTCCATCAGTACGTCCTCCGGCGGCGGGCCCTCCGGCACGGCCTCCTGAGTGAAGGAAAATTCCCGTTCTTCCACCGCCGTCAGCAGCTCCAGCTCCGTCTCCTGCCGCCGCACCCGCAGTGCCGGGTCCTCTCCGACGCCGCAGCACAGCCGCTGCCTCCGGTTGGCATAGCCGGACACGGTGAATTCCGGCATCACACGCAGATACAGCTTCCGGGCCGTGACGGCCCGGGCCTCGGCCAGCAGCAGCCGCCCGGCAACGCACACGGCGGTGCAGCCCATGAGCCGTTTATCCTCCACCTGGCAGGAAAACGGCACCTCCATGGACAGGCTCCGCAGGCCCGTGCTCTCCTCCGAGGTGTACAGCACCGTCAGCACCACGCTGCCGCTTACGGTGAGCTGCTGACCGGTCAGGTGCTTTTCCCGCAGCCGCAGCTGACCCACCGTGTCCACGATCCGGGCCATATCCGGGCAGTATTCCGGGATAGCGGTCTCCATGGACTCCTCCTGGGTAGTCACCAGGTCGCCTACCGGCTCACAGCCGGTGACTTCCGTAAATTTCAGCTCCAATTCCATGCGTTTCCCGTCCTCTCCTTGTTTTCACTGTCCCAAGGCTATGCGGGAGAACGCCGGGTTATTCCCGGATGCCGAACATCCGCCGCAGCAGGCCCCGCAGACACCGGGGCGCTTTCCAGATCACGATCTTCATGGTTGTTACCTCCCGTCCTTTAAGCATACGATCCCGCAGGCGATCAGCAGAAACGCCACCAGGAACATCAGCGCACCAACCGGGAAGATGGCGGCGATCAGGATCCCCAGCCCCAGGCCCAGTGCGCACACGCCGATGACCGCGCCGCAATTTCCCCGTCTCATGTATCTCCCTCCTCTGCCACAGTATATGCGGCGCGGCTCCCTCTTGCGCCGGGACGGAAAATACGGTACAATAACGCCAAAAGGAGGGACGGCAATGAATTTGCTATATGCGCTGGAGCGCCTGCGGACCCCGTTCTGGGACGCCGTGTTCTCAGCAGTCACCCATCTGGGTGAGGAGACCGTGTTCATGGTGGCGGCGATCCTGATCTTTTGGTGCGTCAGCAAGGAGGAGGGGTATTACCTGCTGCTGATGGGCTTTTTCGGCACGGTGGTGAACCAGTTTCTGAAGCTGCTGTTCCGGATTCCCCGGCCCTGGGTCCGGGACCCCGACTTCACCATTGTGGAAAGCGCCCGGGCCCAGGCCACGGGCTACTCCTTCCCCAGCGGCCACACCCAGAACGCCGTGGCCACCTTCGGCGGCATCGCCCGGTCCACCCGGCGGCCCTGGGTCCGGTGGGCCTGCGTGGCAGTGCTGCTGGCGGTGTCGTTTTCCCGTCTCTATCTGGGGGTGCATACGCCCTTGGATGTGGGGGTGTCCTTCGCCGTGGCCGGGGTGATGGTGCTGGCGCTGTATCCCCTGGTCCGTCAGGCAAGCCGCAGGCCCCGCCTGATGGCGGGACTGATTGCCGGGATGCTGCTGGTGGGCATTGCGTATCTGGTGTTTGCGTATGTCTATCCCTTCCCGGCGGACGTGGACGCGGCCAACCTGGCCCACGGGCAGGAAAACGGCTGGAAGCTGCTGGGGGCCACGGTGGGCTTCGGCATTTCCTGGTGGCTGGACCGGCGGTATATCCACTTCGACACCCGGGCCGTGTGGTGGGTGCAGCTTCTGAAGGTGGTGCTGGGCCTTGCGCTGCTGATGGGCATCCGGGCAGGGCTGAAGGCACCCTTGCTGGCGCTGCTGCACAGTCCCGGTGTGGCCGGGGCCGTGCGATACGGCATCATGGTGCTGTTCGCCGGTGCACTCTGGCCTGCCGCGTTCCGCTATATGGCCCGCTGGGGCCGAAAGGCGTGATATCGTGATATGAAGAAAAGCAGTGCCGCGGCACTGCTTTTCTTCATATTCACACGGCTCATTTCTCCAGCACGAAGCGCATTTCCACGGGGTTGTGGTCGGAGTAGGCAAAGGCCAGGTTCACAACGCCGCTGTCCGTTACCGTCACGTTGTCGGACACCAGGAAGCCGTCCACCGTCAGCACATACTGCCCCTGGTGATAGGGACCGTCGGCATTGCGGCAGCTGGGCACGGGATTCTGCGGGTCCAGAGGGGCCACCAGGGAGATATTGTACCCGTTGAAGGTGTCCTCAGGAATGGGCTGGGCCCAGGTGTATTCCTGGTCCGCCTCGCCGAAGTAGGCGGCGGAGTCGCCCAGCAGGTCCTTGTTGAAGTCGCCGCCGGCCACGCACCAGTTGCCTGCGGCATACTCCCGCTGCATGTCGTCCAGCAGCAGCTTCAGCTGCTCCATGGCGATGGTGCCGTCGGAGGTGTAGGCCGACAGGTGCAGGTTATACAGCACCAGCTCGCCGCCGTCTGCCACCGGGATGCGGTGTACGCTGTAGCACCGGTCCAGGTCCACCAGCTTCATGAGGCTGTTTTCGATGGGCAGCTCCACCCGCCGGGCACTGTCCACCGTCAGAGAGGACAGGGTCATCAGCCCCGACACCGACGCCCCGTGGGGGTGGCGCAGGGGGTACATCAGGAAGGGGGAATCATAGTTCTGGGCCCAGGTCTCGTCATACTCCGGCAGCACGGACCGCAGCATGGCGGCCTCGTCCACATGGTAGCTGCGGGTGGAGTTCCGGTCCACCTCCTGGATGAGATAGAAGTCTGCGTCCTGCTGGGCCAGGAAGGCTCCGATGTTCCCTACGTTGGCCGTCAGGCGCTCCTGGGACCAGGCCCAGGATTCCGTTCCGCCGTCCATGAAAAAGCCGTAGTCCGGCTCATACGCGCCGAAGCCAATGTTGTAGGACAGCAGATGGTATTCACATCCGGTCTGAGCAGGCTGGGACACCTGACGGTCTACCTCCAGGTCCATATCCCCCAGCCGATGATAGTCAATGAGCACATACGCCAGATAGCTGATGACCACCAGCAGCACAGCCGCCAGCACCAGCAGCACGATCTTCAGCGGTTTTTTCACGAAACGCGCCTCCTTGTTTACAAAAGTCCATGCATCCATTATAATCGAAGTCAGAACATTTGGAAAGAGGTTTTTTCGTGAAACGATTTGCCATCCGATTCAACGCACCGGTGGTGCTGAGCTTTGCCATCCTCAGCCTGCTGGTGCTGGTGCTGGACTCCGCCACCGGCGGAGCCTCCACGGCCCGGCTGTTCTGCGTCTACCGGGCGCCCCTGACGGACCCACTGACGTATGTGCGGTTTTTTACCCACGTTCTGGGCCACTCGGGCTATAGCCACTATATGAGCAACATGCTGCTTCTGCTGCTGGTAGGGCCGGGGCTGGAGGAAAAATACGGCAGCCAGAATCTGCTGGCAACGATCGCGGTCACCGCCTTTGCCACGGGGCTGGTGCAGTTCCTGCTGTTTCCCCACTCCGCTCTGCTTGGCGCCAGCGGCGTGGTGTTTATGATGATCGTTCTCTCGTCCTTTACGGAGATGAAGAAGGGCGGCATTCCTCTGACCATGCTGCTGGTGGTGGCCCTTTACTTAGGCAGCGAGATCGCCGACGGCCTTACCAGAACGGACAACGTGTCCCATCTGACCCACATTGTGGGCGGTGTATGCGGCATTTTCTTCGGCTTCCGGCTGGCTAAGGTGAAAAAGCACTGATCCTGCGCGAAAAAAAGTCCTCCGGCTTATAGCCGGAGGACGCGCTGCTTTCAGGGCTTCAGGGCGCTGACGCCGCCCATGATGATGCCGCCTGCCAGTTGGGCCATCTCATCCGGTGATTCCTGCCCACCCTCCCGCAGCCAGGCCAGCGCCAGGTTCAGGTTGCCTGACACGATAAACGAACAGAAGCTGTTGAGCCGCTGCCGGTCTCCCGGATAGAACAGAGACAGAAAATCAAAAAGAAAGTTGTCCCGCAGAATGCGGCAGATGCGGTCGGTATAGGCAATGTCCCCGTTGGGACCCAACAGCACCCGGCACAGATCTGCATTGTCCCGGATGAACCGGTACAGATCCCGCAGAAAGGGAAACTGACCCGGTGCGGAGTCCTCTGGCCTGTGGCTCTTGCACAGGTCCGCCAGCCGGTCGGCCATTTCATCCTCCAGGCGCTGCAAAAGGTCGCCAACGTCCCGATAGTGGATGTAAAAGGTGCCGCGGTTGATATCCGCCCGCTCCGCCAGCTCCCGCACAGAGATGTTCTTTGCGCTTTTTTCCACCAGCAGCTCCATCAGCGCCAGACGCAGCTGACTTTTCGTTTTTCGCACCCGGCGGTCCGTACCGGACTGTTCCATATCCACATTCCCCTTTGTTGGCTTTTTAACGATCTATCTGACCTGTATTCTAACATAGACGCTGACTGATAATCAACAGTTTGTTGAGCTTTTTGACAAAATATTCCCGTCTATCCAACGCCATCGGCGCATACAGTAGTACACCAGACAAGATGTTATGGAGCAGGAGGAATGGACCATGAATCAGTCCGCATCCATTTATCAGGATATGGCGACCCGCACCGGCAGCAGTATCTATATCGGCGTGGTGGGTCCGGTACGCACCGGAAAATCCACCTTTATCAAACGGTTTATGGAGACCCAGGTGCTGCCCAATATCGACGATAGCTACCGCAGGGACCGGGCGCGGGATGAACTGCCGCAAAGCGGCTCCGGCCGCACCATCATGACGGCGGAACCCAAATTTGTTCCGGAGGAGGCGGTGGAGGTCTGCATGGAGGAGGGGGTCACGTTCTCCGTGCGGCTTATTGACTGCGTAGGCTACATGGTGCCCGGCGCTGTGGGACAGTATGAGGATCTGTCGCCCCGGATGGTCATGACCCCCTGGTTTGACCACGAGATCCCCATGACTGAGGCGGCGGAGCTTGGCACCAGGAAGGTCATCTGCGACCACTCCACCGTGGGCATTGTGGTCACAACCGACGGCAGCGTCACGGAGATCCCTCGGGAGGATTATCTGGAGGCCGAGGAGCGGGTGATTCGGGAGCTGCAGGAGCTGGGAAAACCCTTTGTGGTGCTGCTGAATTCCGCCCAGCCCCAGAGTCCCCGGGCTCAGTCTATCGCCGCTGATATCCAGCGCCAGTACGACGTCCGGTGTCTGCCGGTGAACTGTCTGGAGCTGGGGGAGCCGGAAATCACCGAGCTGCTGCGGGGGCTGCTGTATGAGTTTCCGCTGCGGGAGCTGGATCTGTTCCTGCCCACCTGGGTGGAGGCCTTGCCGCCGGACCATCCCATCAAAACCGGCGTATATCAGGCGGTGCGCCGGGAGACGGCAGACCTGGCCCATGTGCGCCAGCTGCGGGATTGCCTGTCTGCTCTCCAGGGGGAGGGGAACATTTCCGCCTCATCTGTCCGCAGCCTGAATTTGGGCGTGGGCATCGCCGCGGCAGACCTGGACCTGCCGCGGGGGCTGTTTTATGAGACGCTCAGCCGGCAATCCGGCCTCACCGTCACCGATGACGGCGACCTGATGCAGCTGCTGACCAGCCTGGCCGCTGTCCGGAAGGAGTATGACCGGATGGCCCCGGCCATGCAGGCGGCGCTGGACACCGGCTATGGCATCGTAATGCCCAGCGTGGAGGACCTGAACCTGGAGGACCCGGAGATCGTCCGCCAGGGCGGACGATACAGCGTCCGCATGAAGGCCAGCGCGCCCTCTGTTCACATGATACGCGCCGATATTGCCACCACGGTATCGCCGATCGTAGGCAATGAAAAGCAGTCCGAGGACATGGTGAATTACCTGCTCCAGGAGTTTGAGGGAGACACCAGCAAGCTCTGGCAGTCCAACATTTTCGGCCGCAGCTTCAATGAGATCGTGAGCGACGATCTGCAGGCAAAGCTGCGCCGGATGCCCACGGATTCCCAGAAAAAAATGCGGGAGGCGCTGGAGCGCATCATCAACGAGGGAAGCGGAGGTCTGATCTGCATCATTCTGTGATTTTTCCCGGCAGGGACCGTTTTGCGGCGGTCCCTGCCGCATTTTATACGGAATATATTGCATAAAATGCTTGAATATTTGGAAAAAGTGTGCTAAAATACTTAATTACTGAACAGCGGCGCAGTATCCTAGTCGGATCTGCCGTCTTGTAAGAAGGGCCTAAAAATCCTTTAAAGGGCACAACTGTGAAGTCCCTGGTGCCTGCTGCTTACGCCCAGTTTGGGGTGGGTGCTGGGGGGAGACGTGGGAGCCCCCGCGTCTGCGGTGGTAGGGCGCCCTCCAATGGCATGGAGGACCCGACCCTGCTACCGTGGAGACCTGCTGTTGTGCACAGGCGTACTCCCTCTGTGGTCAAGCGACCTGTGTACGAGGCAGATGATGAACCTGCAATGCGGTGCTACCCGGCTTCACTGCCGTAACGCTGTGTGCAGAGTAGCCTGCCTTGCGTGGGCACGGTGGATAGGGAAGTGGAAGCACCGGTCTCCCCGGCCAGGGAGGCTGTGTTGATTCCCTTGAAACCCTGGCTGCAAAAGAGGCTAAGAGACGGTCTGACCGCTGTGGAAATCACCTAGGCTGTCCTCACGGGACATCGGAGGGATTGCAGTGCGGACTAAGTGGCAATCGGGTCCCATGGCCGGCAACACCATGGCGCAGCGCCTAACGGGAAACCGCCTGACCGGCGACGGAAGGCGCGCTGCGGGGAAATCCAACCCGTACCTAAGCCGTAAGATTAACCTTCGGCGTTGCCCTGTTCAGTGTACTATAACAACAAAGCGAGGGATCTACTCTTGAGCGAACGCGACAGGAGCAAGGACAAAAACGGCGGGAAAAAGAAAAGCGGCCGGGGCTGGGCTCTGCAGGTGTTTCTGCTGGCTGTGGTGCTGTCGGCCCTGCTGAGCTTTTTCTCCTCCACCGCTTTGGAGGGGACCGGCTATATCGTGGCGGCGCTGGTGCTGGCCGTGTTCATCGGCCTGGGCATCGTGTTCGACATGATCGGCGTGGCCGTTACGGCGGCAGACCCCAAGCCCTTCCACTCCATGGCTGCCCACAAGGAAAAGGGCGCACGGGAAGCCATCCGTCTGCTGCAAAATGCCAACCAGGTGTCGTCCGTGTGCAATGACGTGGTGGGCGATATATGCGGCATCGTCAGCGGTTCCACGGCGGCGGTGATCGTCACGCATCTGCAGCGGGACTTCAGCACCTCGTCGGTGCTGATCTCCATCGGAGCCACAGCGCTGATTTCCGGCATTACCATCGGCGGCAAGGCCTTGGGAAAGACCGTGGCCATCAACCAGTGCACCAGCGTGGTGTACCGGGTGGCCCGCATCATGCACGCCCTGCATCTCTCACGCTGAAATGGAGCGATATACTTGATTTTAGACCGCATAGACAGCCCCGCCGATGTGAAGGGGCTCAACGAGAATCAGGCCCGCCAGCTTTGCAGTGAGCTGCGGGGTTTTCTCCTGGATGAGGTATCCAAAACCGGCGGACACCTGGCCTCCAACCTGGGGGTGGTGGAGCTGACGGTAGCCATTCACCGGGTGTTTGACACCGCCGTGGACCGGCTGGTGTTCGACGTGGGGCACCAGTGCTATGTGCACAAGGCGCTGACCGGACGGCGGGAGCTGTTTGATACCCTGCGGCAGTTCGGCGGCCTGTCCGGCTTCCCCAAGCCATGGGAGAGCGTTCACGATGCGTTCATTGCCGGACACGCCTCCAACTCGGTGTCGGTGGCTCTGGGTATGGCCCGGGCCCGCACGCTCCAGGGAAAGGATTACAGCGTCCTGGCCCTGATCGGCGACGGCGCCATGGGCGGCGGACTGAGCTTTGAGGGACTCAATGACGCCGGAGCCAGCGGCGAGCCGCTGATCGTGATCCTCAACGACAATGGCATGTCCATTGCACCCAATGTGGGGGGGCTGTCCCGGCATTTGTCCCGGCTGCGCAGTACGCCGGGATACTACGAGTTCAAGCGCCGCTATCGCCAGATGCTTACCGGCAGTCAGACCGGTAAGCGGGTCTATGCCATGAGTCACGAGGTAAAAACGGCTCTGAAAAATTCCCTGCTGCCCGGCAGCACGGTATTTGAGAACATGGGCTTTACCTATATGGGGCCGGTGGACGGCCACGACGTGGAGACGCTGACCCAAATGCTGGTGCTGGCCCGGGATATGCGCCGGCCGGTGCTGCTGCATGTGCATACCATCAAGGGAAAGGGCTATCCCTTTGCCCAGAAGGAGCCCGGGCAGTTCCATGGCGTGGCTCCCTTTGACGTAAAAACCGGAAGAGCCCTGAAACCGTCAGGGGAGAACTTTTCTCATGTATTCGGACAGGAGCTTCTGTCCCTGGCCCGGGAGGATGAACGGATCTGTGCCGTCACTGCCGCCATGGTAGAGGGTACAGGCTTGACGGATTTTTCCAGAACGCTGCCCCGGCGCTTTTTCGACGTGGGGATCGCCGAGGGCCATGCGGTGGCCATGTGCGCCGGTATGGCCCAGCAGGGCATGGTGCCGGTGTTTGCGGTGTATTCCAGCTTTTTGCAGCGGGGATATGATATGCTGCTGCACGATGTGGCGCTGAATCATCTCCATGTGGTGCTGGGCGTGGACCGGGCGGGGCTGGTGGGCGCCGACGGCGAGACCCACCATGGCTGCTTTGACCCCATGTACCTGTCCCAGGTGCCGGGGATGACGGTGCTGTGTCCTGCCAGCTTTGCGGAGCTGCGGCGGATGCTGCGGCGCGCGGTGGAGGAATTGGACGGCCCCGTGGCGGTGCGGTATCCCCGGGGCGGCCAGGGCCGCTATCAGGATGACGGCGGCGACGGAACGTTTGTGTGTCTGCGTGAGGGCGATGATGCCGCCATCCTGACCTATGGCATTCTGGTGAACCAGGCTCTGGATGCGGCGGAGTTTCTGGCGCAGAAGGGAATCCGTGTCCGGGTGGTGAAGCTGAATCAGATCTGCCCGCTGGACAGTAAGCAGGTAAAGGACGCTCTCTCCGGTACGGAGCGGCTGCTGGTGCTGGAGGACTGCATGGCCACAGGCTGCGTGGGTCAGCGCATAGCCGCTATCCTGGCCCAGGAGCGGATGGAGCCCCGCTGTCTGACGCTGAAAAATCTGGGCGGCCGGTTTGCCCCCCAGGGTACGGTGGACCAGTTATACAAAGCCTTCGGTCTGGACGCCCGGAGCGTAGCCCACAGCGTGGAGGAGATGCTGCATGAGCAATAAGACGAGATTGGATGTGCTGCTGGTGGAGCAGGGCTTGCTGGAAAGCCGCCAGAAGGCCCAGGCCGTTATCATGGCCGGCAGTGTGTTTGTTGACGGTCAGCGGGTGGACAAGCCTGGCACGGCGGTGCCCAATACCGCCGCCATCCAGGTGCGGGGCCATGCTTTGCCCTATGTCAGCCGGGGCGGCCTGAAGCTGGAGAAGGCCATGCAGACGTTCCCCCTGACCCTGGACGGCAAGGTCTGCGCCGATATCGGCGCATCCACCGGCGGCTTCACGGACTGCATGCTGCAAAACGGGGCCACAAAGGTCTACGCTGTGGATGTGGGCTACGGCCAACTGGACTGGAAGCTCCGGGGAGACCCGCGGGTGGTGTGCATGGAACGCACCAACGCCCGCTATCTTACCCATGAGCAGATTCCAGAGGAGCTGGACTTTGCGTCGGTGGACGTGTCGTTTATCTCCCTGCGGCTGATCCTGCCGGCGCTGGACGGACTGCTGTCCCCGGAGGGAGAGGCCGTGTGCCTGGTGAAGCCCCAGTTTGAGGCGGGCCGGGAAAAGGTCGGGAAAAAAGGCGTGGTCCGGGACCCGGCGGTGCACCTGGAGGTGCTGGAGGCCTTTCTGGAGCATGCAAAGGAAAGTAACTTTACAGTGCTTGGAATTACATACTCTCCCATACGGGGACCCGAGGGAAACATTGAATATCTGGGCTATCTGCGCCACGGACAGGGGACACCCGGCGTCTTTTCCCTGCCGGAGATCGTGGAGGCGTCTCACAGCCAATTGAAGGACTGAGGTGAGCGGTATGAAACCAAAACGCGTGATACTTTGTCCCAATCCGTACCGGGACAGTGAACTGAAGGTCTGCAAGCAGTCCCGGGATATGCTGGAGAGTCTGGGGATGCAGACCTCTGTGTGCCTGCCCTTCCAGCGGGAGGGGTATGGCGAGGAGCTGGGGATCCCCATGCGGCTCTTGCAGCAGGAGATCCGGTCGGCTGACCTGCTGATCGCCTTCGGCGGCGACGGTACCATTCTGCATCTGGCCCGGACCGTGGCGCTGCACAGCGTGCCGGTGCTGGGGGTGAACCTGGGAAGTCTGGGCTTTATGTCGGAGCTGGAGGTCAACGAGCTGGACCGGCTGCGGGATCTGGCCGAGGGCCGGTTTACCGTAGAATCCCGGATGATGCTGGATGCGTCGGTGCTGCGGGAAGGACGGCAGGTGTACAGCAACATCGCCCTGAATGACGCGGTGATCTCAAAGGGGTCCATCGCCCGGGTGGTGCGGCTGGATATCTTCACGGAGGAGGGACGCCTGACCCGGGTAGGCGGCGACGGCATCATCGTGTCCACCCCTACCGGCTCCACCGGATATTCTATGGCCGCCGGAGGCCCCATTGTGGAGCCCACCGCCAAAAACCTGCTGCTGACCCCGATATGTCCCCATTCCACCCGCTCGTCCTCCTACGTGCTGTCACCGGACCATGTGATCACCGTGGAAGCTGCGGATGCCAACCGGAAATTCGTCTATCTTTCCGTAGACGGCGGCAAAGCGTTTTCTTTGAAAAACGGAGACCAGGTGCGGGTGAGCACCTCAAAATACACCACAAAGCTGGTTCGTCTCTCCAAAAAAAGCTTTTGCGAAATACTGGACAAAAAAATGGGAACGGAGGCTTCTAAAAAATGAAAAACGACCGCCAGAACCAACTCCTCCAGATCATCAGCGAGGAGATTATCGAAACCCAGGAGCAGCTGCTGGAGCGGCTCCAGGCCAAGGGGATCAAGAGTACCCAGGCCACGATTTCCCGGGACATCAAGGAGCTGCACCTGATCAAGGAGCCAGCCGGGCAGGGAAAATACCGCTATGCCGTTTCCGCCCACCGCACCAAGCTGAATTTTGCCGACAAGCTGCGCACCATTTTCCGGGAGAGCGTCCTGACGGTGGACAACGCCCAGAATATCGTGGTCATCAAGACTCTGCCGGGTCTGGCCAATGCCGCGGGATCTGCCGTGGACGGTATGGACGTGCCGTATCTGGTGGGGTCCCTGGCCGGCGACGACACGGCTCTGCTGATCATGCGGGACACGGAAAGCGCCGTGGATTTTACGGAAGAAATCAAGGAAATGCTGCGCTGACAGCCAGAAAATCGCGCAGGACAGCGGAGGGATACGCAGATGCTGCAATTGCTCCACATTGAGAATATCGCCATCATCGAGTGCGCGGACATTGCGTTCCGGCCTGGCTTCAACGCCCTGACGGGCGAAACCGGCGCCGGTAAGTCCATTGTCATCGACTCCATCAGCGCCGTGCTGGGCCAGCGGACGTCCCGGGACCTGATCCGTACCGGGGCGGATATGGCCTTTGTCAGCGCGTGCTTTGCGGATGTTCCGCCCCGGCTGGGGGAGGACCTGGGCATTTCCTGGGAGGGGGAGCTGCTGCTGCAGCGGGAGATTCACGGCGACGGCAAAAACGTCTGCCGGGTCAACGGCCGCCCCGTCACGGTGACCCAACTCCGTACCCTGGGCAGCCGCCTGCTGAACATCCACGGCCAGCACGACGGACAGCAGCTGCTGGATGAGGAGCAGCACCTGCTGTATCTGGACAGCTTCGGCCGGACGGAGGGCCTGCTGACGGAATACCGCGAAAAATACCAGGCCATGGCCGCCTTGCGCCGCCAGATGCAGGCTCTGGAAATGGACGAGGCGGAGAAGGCCCGCCGGGTGGACACCCTGACCTATCAGCTCCAGGAGCTGGAGCGGGCCAAGCTGCGTCCCGGCGAGGAGCAGGAGCTGCAAAGCCGCCGGACACTGCTGCACAATGCTGAAAAATTCATTTCCGCTGTATCCGGGGCGGATTTCTGCCTCAACGGCGACGACGGCAGTGATGGCGCGGCCAATCTGGTGCGTCAGGCCCAGGAATCCCTGGCATCGGTACGGGGGCTGGACCCCGAGCTGGGAGAGCTGTACGACCGGCTGGAGGCCGCGTACAGTGAAATATACGACCTGGCGGATACCATCCGGGACAAGCGGGAGGATTTCGACTTTTCGCCCCAGGAACTGGACCGGGTGGAGGGACGGCTGGATCAGCTGTACCGCCTGAAAAAGAAGTACGGCCCCACGGTGGAGGAGATGCTGGAGTATCAGACCCGCTGCCGCCGGGAGCTGGACGACATACAGGACGCGGGGGACACCCTGCTGCATCTGGAAAAGCAGCTGAAGAAGGCGGAAAAGGCCGCCCGTCAGGCGGCGGAGACCCTGTCCCAGGCCCGGCATGAGGCTGCCGGACGGCTGGAGGAGCAGATTCTCACGGAGCTGCGGCAGCTGGACATGGGGAAGATCCGCTTTACCATCTGCTTTACGGAGCAGGCCCTGGCGGAAAACGGCGCCGATCAGGTGCGCTTCCTGATGTCCGCCAACGTGGGCGAGGAGCTGCGGCCTATCCACAAGATCGCCTCCGGCGGTGAGCTGGCCCGGATCATGCTGGCCATGAAAAACGTGCTGTCGGAGCAGGATCAGGTGGGTACCATGGTATTTGATGAGGTGGATACCGGTGTGTCCGGACGAGCTGCCCAAAAGGTGGCGGAGAAAATGGCCCGGATCAGCCGCACCAAGCAGGTGCTGTGCGTGACGCATCTGCCCCAGCTGGCCGCTATGGCGGATACGCACTTTTCTGTGGAGAAGGGGGAGCAGGACGGACGCACCTTTACCCGGGTGGTGCAGCTGGACAGAGCACAGCGGCAGCAGGAGCTGGCCCGCCTTACCGGCGGAGCGTCCATATCTGCCACCATGCTGGAGAGCGCCGGGGAGCTGCTGGACCAGGCGGACAAATTCAAAAAAACCTTGGCCTGACCCGTTGACAACGGGGAGAAGGAACGGTATAATACAAAGCAACTTCATATGCAACAGCGATGAAGGGAAGAAGTATCCGGCCGATGACGCCTGCAAAGAGAACCCCTGGACGGTGAGAAGGGGAGAGGCGGCGGCAGGAGAATACATCCCGGAGCAGCCTTCTGAACGGTCTCTCCTATTAGGAATGTGTCGGGTTCGCCCGTTACAGCGATAGGGTGTTGCTGCACCCGATGAGGCCGCATGCCGTGAGGCGGCGGCGAAGCTGAGGTGGTACCGCGATTTACGTCGCCCTCTGTCAACACGACAGGGGGCGTTTTTTCTTGCCCCCTGGAAGCCAAAAATATCGGAAAGGAATCAGAAAACATGGGAATTTATGAAGAACTGGTGGCCCGCGGCCTGATCGCTCAGGTCACCAACGAGGATGAGATCCGCGAGATGATCAACAACGGCAAGGCCACGTTCTACATTGGTTTTGACTGCACGGCGGACTCCCTGACGGCTGGACATTTCATGGCCCTGACCCTGATGAAGCGCCTGCAAATGGCGGGCAACAAGCCCATCGCCCTGATCGGCGGCGGCACCACCATGATCGGCGACCCCTCCGGCCGCACGGATATGCGCAAGATGCTCACCAAGGAGGACATCGACCACAACGCCGCCTGCTTCAAGCGCCAGATGGAGCGCTTCATCGACTTCGGCGAGGGCAAGGCCATCATGCTCAACAACGCCGACTGGCTGCTGAAGCTGAACTATGTGGACCTGCTGCGGGAGGTGGGCGCCTGCTTCTCCGTCAACAATATGCTGCGGGCCGAGTGCTATAAGCAGCGCATGGAGAAGGGCCTGAGCTTCCTGGAATTCAACTATATGATCATGCAGAGCTACGACTTCTACTATATGTTCCAGCACAACGGCTGCAATATGCAGTTCGGCGGCAACGACCAGTGGAGCAATATGCTGGGCGGCACGGAGCTGATTCGCCGGAAGCTGGGCAAGGACGCCCACGCCATGACCATCACCCTGCTGACGGATTCTCAGGGCAACAAGATGGGCAAGACCGCCGGCAACGCCGTGTGGCTGGATCCCAACAAGACCAGCCCCTTCGAATTCTATCAGTACTGGCGCAATGTGGGCGACGCCGACGTGCTCAAGTGCATCCGGATGCTGACGTTCCTGCCCCTGGAGCAGATCAATGAGATGGCCGAGTGGGAGGGCGCAAAGCTCAACGAGGCCAAGGATATCCTGGCCTATGAGCTGACGAAGCTGGTTCACGGCGAGGAGGAGGCCGAAAAGGCCCGTCAGGCTGCCCGGGCACTGTTTGGCGGCGGCGCCAACGCTCAGGATATGCCCACCACCGAGCTCACCGGCGACGACCTGGGCAGCGGCGAGATCAACGTGCTGAATCTGTTGGTCCGGTGCGGTCTGTGCGCCAGCAAGGGCGAGGCCCGTCGGCTGGTGCAGCAGGGCGGCATCACCGTGGGGGACAAGAAGGTGGATTCCATCGACGCATCCTTCGGCTGCCAGGAATTTACCGGCGACGGCCTGATCATCCGCAAGGGGAAAAAGGTGTTCCACCGGGCGGTGCTCATCTGAGATAAAGATATCTGTCAACAAGAGAGTATTACAGGATAAGAGAGAACGGCACAGCCAACGCTGTGCCGTTCTCTCTTAAAATGACGAAAACAAAACCGGGAAACCATTACAGTTTCCCGGTTTTGGCACGCCGTGAGGGATTCGAACCCCCGGCCTTCTGGTCCGTAGGTTGTCTCAAGGGTAAATCGGAGCCGTTTCGGCTCCGATTTGCGCTTTTTACCACCGTTCGCTCGGCGGATCTTCCATTGTTTCTGTCCAGCCCTGCCTGCTCCGGTTCCGTTCTGGGTCAAAAGTGGGTCAAAATTTCCTCACAGGCAGTTTTCAAAGCGGGAATGTCATTCACCAAAGTATCCCAACAGAGGGAATGTCGATAGAACCGTAGGCGTGAACATAAAAGTTCCGTGTGTCCTTGATGATCCGCCAAGGGATCGCCTTGTTCTGCGCTTTCACCTCATCAGAGAGCTGTGAAACCAGCTCACCGATTTGAACGACGCACATACAGCAGGCATCCTGAAAGAGATAGTCCTGCTCGAAGGCAGAAAAGTCGTGACGATACAGTCATTATTAGCCCCCGAAACAGGTACAGACGCGCAGCGGGTGTATCTGTTTCGGGGGTGTGCAGGTGATAGCCGCAAAGCGGCGTAAGAGGGTGCAGCCCTCTTGATCGTTATTCTTGTTCCAGCGGGAAGCTCGGCAACGCTTCCAGCAGCTTTAAGGAAATGTGCTGCCGCATATCCTCGTCAATGACTTTTTTCACTTTGCCGCCCGGCTGCCTGATCTCCACCGTGGAAAGCTCGTCGATGTAGTCCGCATAGTGGGCCAGCACCTTTTCTGTGGCCCACTTCTCACCGGTAACGGCGGCTTTGATTGTTTCATAGTCCAGCAGCTTTTCTTGTCCGTCCATCCTGATACCCCCGTCAGATTGATTTTTTCCATGATACCATATCTGGGAGTATGGAGCCAGAGAAACCGGCGATTTTCTGCTGGTAAATTCTACGCATTTAGAGCGGCACTATGGCGGGGCTAGGATAAAACACTCATATACCCCGCCGACTATGCGGGAAAAAACTTGAAATATAGGGCTTTTTAAGGCCCTAAATGCGTAGGTTGGTGCTTTGTTGCGATATGCTCCACGGTTACGGTGTATTGTTCATATTCTGTTTTCGGGAATCTTTATGAAATCTTCAAAATTGCCCGGTATGCTATCCGTAAAATCAAAGAAAGGACTTGATTATATGGATATGATTTTGAAAACGACTGACCTCTGCAAAAATTTCAAGGGGCAAATGGCGGTAAACAATGTGTCACTGAACATCCGGCGCAACTCGGTTTATGGTCTGCTGGGGCCGAATGGGGCTGGCAAATCCACGATCTTAAAAATGCTCACCGGCATTTTGCGCCCCACATCGGGAAGCATCGAGTTTGACGGCCACCCGTGGAAGCGGAATGATCTGGAGCATATCGGTGCTTTGATTGAGATGCCCCCGCTTTACGAAAATCTGACTGCATACGAAAATCTCAAAGTCAGAACTACATTGCTCGGCCTGGACGATGCACGAATTAACGAGGTATTGCAAATTGTCCAGCTCACGAATACCGGCAAGAAACGGGCCGGGCAGTTTTCTCTTGGTATGAAGCAGCGGCTTGGTATTGCTATTGCATTGCTGAACAGTCCCCAGCTTTTGATTCTGGATGAACCGACTAACGGCCTTGACCCTTTAGGGATTGAGGAACTTCGAGAGTTAATTCGCTCTTTTCCCTGCAAAGGGATTACAGTTATTTTGTCCAGCCATATTCTGTCAGAAGTCCAGCAGATTGCAGATCATGTGGGTATCATTGCTGGCGGCGTCCTTGGATATGAGGGAGAGCTTCGCACCGGTGAAGATTTGGAACAACTCTTTATGGATGTTATTCGGAGAAATGGTAAGGAGGGATATTAAATGGAGATGGCATATATTCAGGCAGAGAACCTAAAGCATAAGAGAACTTTCACAAAAACGCTGATCGTTCTGGCCCCGTTTGTAACTGCGCTTATGAACTTTTTTGCCCCTCTTTGGTTCCAGCTCAATTCTTATAATTGGTGGTATATCCTGCTTTATCCTGGATTCCTTACGCTCACCTGTGCCTTGATTGAACAGCGGGATAATGGCAAACTAAAATATCGTGCCGTTGCTTCATTGCCTGTTTCGCAGAACAAAGTCTGGAAAGCAAAAATTGGAGTGGCCGGTATTTACTCCTGTGTGGGGAATTTCATTTTCCTGGCGCTAAATCTGTTGGGCGGTTTTGCAATATTAGTTATCAACGAAATTCCCCTGACAATCGGAATTTGGCAGGCTGCGGCCGGAACAGCTTGTATTGTCATTGCAAGCCTATGGGAAGTTCCGCTGTGCTTATGGTTATCAAAAAAAGTTGGTATCTTTGTCACGGTTATTCTTAATGCCGGACTTGGAAGCGTTTTAGGGATTTTCACGGCTACAACCTCTTTGTGGATGATCTGCCCGTATAGCTGGGTGCCGCATCTTATGATTTCCGTGTTAGGTATTTTGCCTAATGGTGAGCCGGTTGCAGATCAGAGTACGGCAATGGCATTTTGGATGATTATACTTGTATTGGTCATTTCGCTGGCCTGGTTTGCGGCGCTGTCATTTTTAACTGCAAGATGGTTTGAGAAAAAGGAGGTGGGGTAACTATGGTATCTGTGGTTCGCTGCTGGAAAGCAGAATATCAGAAGTGTAAACATAGCATTTTGCTCTATATGCACAGCATGATTCCGATTATATGTGCGGCGATTTTTGCGGGTTACTATCATATATCCAGATGGGAACTGACAACCAAAATCAGTGCCTATCTGGAAGTGCTGGCCGTTGCGTTCCCGTTTCTGATCGGCATTATTGTGGGCCTGGTTGTTCAGATCGAAAATCAGGCCGGGCATTATCAGCTTTTGTTGGGAACAATCCCATCTCGCATGGCAACGTATATTGGTAAACTTGGTTTTCTGATGATCTGTGCTTTTGGCGCAACATTTTTAGCGTTAGGAACATTCGCTGCACTATATAGGGATGCTCCGGCAAGCCTTTACCTGAAAGCAGGGATTCTATTGTTGATTACCATGCTTCCCATTTACCTAATTCATTTGTTTGTGGGAATGAGCTTCGGAAAAGGTGCATCTATGGGATTGGGAATTGCAGGGAGTTTAATAGCTGCCCTTATGATAACAGGGCTTGGAGACGCTACATGGAAATATATTCCCTGGGCCTGGGGCGTTCGTGCTATGGATTACACTGTGATTGCATGGGATAGCCCCCAACTGTATGCACAGGTAAAAACCGATTTTTTCAGCGGTATGATTATTTCTGTATGCTGCACTGTTTGTCTGCTGATTGCCAGTTTGGTTTGGTTTCATGGTTGGGAGGGAGGTAAAAACAGTGAATAAAAAGTGCCTGTTTGCCGTGGTAATTGTGCTTGTAAGTCTTATATGCTTATCGGCCTGCGGTGCGCTCCGCGATACCGCCGATAAAAATAAGGCGTTAAATGAATCTCTGCCGTATTATGAGCTGAACGCCGCAAACTATGATGAAATTTCATATAACGGCCTGACATATACCATAACGGATGAATGTCTTGAAATGTCAGAACTGCAAGAAGAAATCGGGCAGGTATCGAAACGCTTCAAAAATGTGGCGGGGGAAGATTTCAGTTTCGGCTACGTTTACAGTATTGTGGATGTGGATATAAGCAATGCCGTAGCTGTAAATATCAACAATGAATATCGGAAAGCTGACATTAAAAATAATGATGAGTAACCTCGACAATGTGGTATAATGGGGCGGGAGGTGATTTTTTGACCCACTTACTTGTAGTTGACGATGAAGTTTCTATCTTGGAATTGATCAAGAACAGTTTGGGGAAAGATGGATATTTGATAACAGTCTGTCAAAATGCGGATGATGTAGACATCAAAAAGCTGCATTTCTATGACCTCATTCTTTTGGATGTGATGATGCCTGGCACAGACGGGTTTGAGTTTTGCAAACAGATCAGGAATATGGTAGACTGCCCGATCCTCTTTCTGACCGCAAAGACATTAGAGGAAGATATATTGTTTGGATTGGGCATCGGTGCGGATGATTATATTACGAAACCTTTTCGTATTCAGGAGCTTCGCGCCCGTGTCGCGGCACATTTACGCAGAGAAAAAAGGGAGCATCACAGCACACTTTCATTTGAGCCTGATATAAGATTTGACCTTTCCGCAAAGGTACTGTATGTTTCAGAACAGCCGGTTCCCCTTACCAAAAGCGAGTATTCAATCTGTGAATACCTTGCGAAAAACCGGGGACAGGTTTTTGCAAAAGAACAAATCTATGAAGCCGTTTTCGGGTTTGATGGAATAGGCGATAACTCTACGATCTCAACGCATATAAAAAATATTCGTGCGAAATTGGAGCATTTCAAAATAAGTCCGATCAGCACCGTATGGGGGATAGGATATAAATGGGAGTGAAAAAGAAACCTACATTGAAAATATTGTTTCGCCAGTTTGCTATCTCCCTCATTGTCATGCTGGTAGCGGCAATTATTGTCCCTTCTGGTTTGGAGGGACTTGCTGTAAATGCTGGATTAGCTACAAGAGCAAATCTAAGTGAATTGCAGGTAAAAGAGATCATTCCAACGCTGACGATTGCCCCGGATATTACAAAGGTTGTGATTCCACAGGGATGCGGCTACTTAATTCTGGACAAGAACTTTAATGAGCTTTACAGCAATATGGACGATGATGAAAAAGAAATTGCCCTGTTGTACGCAAAGGGAGAATATATTGAATATGCTACGGGGAGGCAGTTTGCACTTGTTGTCCGGGAAAACGAATTTTGCGTTTTAAGGTATTATATTGGTTCTCAATTTACAGTGTCATGGCTACCGGAATATTTTCCATCTCCTGACACGCTTGCGTTTATCCTGATGGCTGTAAATTCGCTGCTGGTCATTATCATACTGACCGCCAGATTTGCTAAGAACCTGCGTACACAACTGACCCCGCTTTTTGAAGCAACTGCGGAGGTTTCAAAGCAAAACCTTGATTTTGAAGTAGGACACGCCAAAATCAAAGAGTTTGAAGATGTCCTTGCATCTTTTTCAGATATGAAAGATCATCTGAAAATTTCGTTAGAACGGCAATGGAAAACCGAACAGACACAGAAAGAGCAAATCGCCGCGCTTGCCCATGATTTGAAAACGCCTCTGACGGTTATTCAAGGAAATGCTGATTTACTCACAGAAACAAATCTTGATGATGAGCAACGATTATACGCTGGTTACGTCGTGGAAAGCTCCGGCCAGATGCAGTCATATATTCAAACCCTGATTGATATATCACGGGCGGCAGTCGGTTATCAGCTCCATATTGAAAGTATAGACTTGCCAGCGTTCATGCAGCACTTGTTCGGTTATATGGAATCACTATGCCGGACAAAAGAAATCCGGCTGCAAATGAATACTGTTTCACTCCCTCAAATGCTGAAATTTGATAGGGTGCTGATAGAACGTGCTATTATGAATGTTATCAGTAATGGGCTGGACTACTCCCCGCAAGGCGGAACGCTTTATGTGGATGTTCAGAGTAACAACGGTTTCGTGGAAATTTCAGTCACAGACGAGGGAACGGGGTTTTCTAAAGAGGCATTATGCCACGCACAGGAACGGTTCTATATGGGCGATCAAAGCCGCAATTCAAAGTTACACTTTGGTATGGGTCTATATATTACAAATTCGATTATGGAACAACATAATGGTCAGCTTATTTTAGAAAATTCAAAAGAAACCGGCGGCGCAAAGGTTACTATGAAACTTCCTTGCTGATTTTCCGATAGTGTAATGGACGTCTTTTATGTCCGTCCATTTTTCAAATCTTTATGGAATCTTCAAAAATTCCTCTTATCATGTATCTAAAGAAAAAACATCTGCCCAGCGGCAGAAAAGAAAAAAACCGCTGCTGGGCAGACCCATTTTCACGCTTAATTTATATTCACTGGTGGCGGTTTTGAGAAATCAAGGCCGCTGCTTTCTTTCTGTCATTCCCAGCAGTTAAAGGCATGGCGGCCCACGGGAGGACGCCGCCATGCTGTTTTACGATCATTATAATCTGATCCACTTCTACCGCTTAAAAAAAGCCTTGCCCCGCCACGGGAATATTCCGGCTATGAGTATGAACTATACCATGTAAGAAAACAACAAAACGCTTCAAATCGTCGCCCGGTAGGTTTACCACCTGCCGGGCGATTTTTGCCGATTTTTGCGGATTGTCATTTCCGGCAAAAATCAGATGGAAAAGGAGGCGGTCAGCAGACCAGGGCCAGCATAGGCCCCTGACAACGGACAGGATCATCCTGCTCACTCCCCACGGAAAGGGGGTGAGAAGATGAAAGTTACCCCTGATGATTACGGGAGGCGCTGCCAGTTTGACCATTTTTGCAAGCTGGTACTGTACCATGAAGCCGTTGACTACTTCCGGGAAAGGAAGCGTCAGCGTGGCTGGGAAACATCCTTTGAAACGCTGCCGCTTTCGGAACTGGACACGCTATGCACGATAGATCAGTACCCCAGCGACAGTTTTATATTTCCGGCCTATGGCTGTGAGCTTCAGATCAGCGACGGGCTGGTGGCCGCTGCCTTTGCCAGCTTGCCCCAGCCGGGACAAAGCATCTTGATAGCGTTAGTGCTGATCCCAGCCAAATGCGTCAATTCAGTCTTGCTGAGATTTTTGTCGATCATCAGCTTCCAGAGCTTTTTATAATTTACCGACATAATAACTCCCGTGTAATGGTTTGATTTCTAATAAGACCACCATACCACAGGCAATTGAGAAAATCAAGATAGCCTTGAGATTCTCAAGATTACGAATTGGAGCATAGTTTATGCCGCTGAAATCAACGAAGAAGTAACCAGACCAGGAAAACGGCAAATGAGTCGTTTTGACAAGCGGGCATCCAGCGTTTCGGCAACACGCAAAGCGCACCGAGGGTAGTGATACCCCCCCCCAACCGAAACGCCTTGCTTCGCCCTGTGAGCCGCTGTGTGCGATTCTTTGAGCAAAGCCGAGCGTGTACCCACTTTTGCCCGTGAAAGCGTACGTGGGCCGTTTGTGCCGGAGGTGTTGAAGGCCGTGTGACCAGTGTGTTGGAAACGTTGGTATGACTGCATTTCCTATGCTTTTCACAGCTTTTTCGAGGATGAAAAAGAAAGCAGGAGAAAGGCATTGGCGCTTTTCGCGCCAATGCCTATTCACAGCAGCCCGCAGTGCGAGCTGCCGCAAGAGTTTGCGGGTTTTGGAAATTGACGCTTTTTTCGAGGTTCCCAGAACGGTTTGACGCTAAATTTGAGAAAAGTCGCCGCAAAGCCCCGTGTCACAACGGTTTGCGGCGGCGCTTTGATAGAAAATCGGTACGCTTTATACCGTTGTAGTCGGCGGAAGTCTCCGTAGCAGCTCAAATCTTGGTACGCCCTAAACAAAGATAAGCGGCGGTTGAGAATTGATAACTTTCTGATAATAGTGTGGCTTCCCCATAGCTTTTCTCTGCCTTTTACGGTATTGTGTACCGTTACAAAGGAGGTCGATTTTATGCCAAAACGACGAGCAAACGGAGAAGGCAATATCCGAAAGCGCAAGGATGGACGATGGGAGGGCCGCTACACAGTCGGTCACGATCCGGAAACTGGCAAGGCCATCATCAAGAACGTCCTCGGCAAGACGCAAGCGGAAGTAAAAGAAAAACTGAAAAAAGCCATCGAGGAAAACGTGGGCATCTACTACGGACGGGCCAAGACCTACACCGTGGGGAGTTGGCTGGAGGTCTGGCTGGAAAACTATGCGAAAATCAAGCTGCGCCCATCGACCTTCAAAACCAGCCAAGGCTTTCTGAAAAACCACATCAAGCCGAAGATCGGCGGCATCCCGCTGGCAGACCTAACCTCTCTGGACTTACAGCGGTTCTACAAGCACCTGTTGGACGGTGGCCGGGTAGACCGCATTGAGGCCAAGAAAAAGCCGAAAGGTCTGGCTCCAAAGACCGTCCGGAACATCCACCAGATGATCGGGTCGGCATACAACCTCGCCATCGAACAGTGTCTTGTCACGAAAAATCCAACGCAGGGCTGCGCCTTGCCGAAGGTGGAGCACAAGGAGATGAAAACCCTGACCTCGGATCAACTCAGTGCCTTCTTCCAAGAGGCCAGGGACAGCGGCGTGTATGAGCTCTACTACCTCGACCTCGCCACCGGACTTCGGCGGGGCGAACTGCTGGGACTGAAATGGACGGACGTCGACCTCGACCGTGGCATACTGAAAATCCAACGGGCCATCTCGCGGCAGAACGGTAAGGTAGTGGAAGCTCCGCTGAAAACAAAAAATGCCTACCGCACACTGCCGTTGTCGGCAGATGCGATAAGCGTTCTGAAAATGCAGAAATGCAAAGTTGGGAACAGTGAGTGGGTATTTCCCTCACCCACCGGAGGCCCCATGTCACCGGACAGCGTCCTGCATATGCTCCAGCGGGTGCTGAAACGGGCGGGACTGCCACGGATACGCTTTCATGACCTGCGCCACACCTTCGCAACGATGGCCCTGCAAAACGGCGTGGACGTCAAGACCATCAGCAGTATGCTGGGCCACTACTCGGCGGGGTTCACACTGGATACCTACGCCCACGTTACCACCGACGCGCAGCTCAAGGCGGCGCAAACGATGGGGAGCATCCTCTCCCGTGCGGTATAGACCTTTCCGCTATCCGCTCCCGTTGGGGTCAGCGTTTGGGTCAGAAAAAAGCAGCGGGAGAAAACAACAACTTATGCAAACAAAAAGACCCGAAGCCTTACGGTTTCGGGTCTTTTTGGCACGCCGTGAGGGATTCGAACCCCCGGCCTTCTGGTCCGTAGCCAGACGCTCTATCCAGCTGAGCTAACGGCGCATGTCTCTTGACGACTTTGTTATAATACCACGATCTCACAGAAAATGCAAGCTTTTTTTTGAAAAATCTCAATAAAATTTCTGCGGGCGTATTCGGTCGAAGATGGAGGGATTCTGCCCCGCCGTATAAGGGACCTTTCCCCGGGAATACTGTTTTTATCCAAGTGACGGAGGCAGTAGGGGAATGCAGGGAAAAGTGGAGATCTGCGGCATCAACACCGCCAAGCTGGAGGTCTTGAAAAACGATGAGATGACGGAGCTTCTGCGGCGCACCAAGCAGGGGGACATGGACGCCCGGGAGCGGCTGATCCGCGGCAACCTGAGGCTGGTGCTGTCGGTGCTCCAGCGGTTCACCAGCAGGGGGGAGAACATGGACGACCTGTTCCAGGTGGGGTGCATCGGCCTGATCAAGGCCATCGACAACTTTGATATTACCCAGCCGGTACGCTTCTCCACCTATGGCGTTCCCATGATCGTGGGAGAGATCCGCCGCTATCTCCGGGACAACAGCGCCGTGCGGGTATCCCGCAGTCTGCGGGACACGGCGTATAAGGTGCTTCAGGCCCGGGAGCGACTGCTGCGCCAGAGCCAACGGGAGCCAACCGTGGAGCAGCTGGCCCGGGAGCTAGATATCCCCCGGGAGGAGGTGGTGTTGGCCATGGACGCCATTGTGGACCCGGTGTCCCTGTACGAGCCCATTTACTCCGAGGGCGGCGACACCGTGTGCGTCATGGACCAGGTCAGCGATCGCCGCTGCACCGATGAGGGCTGGATCCAGCACATTGCCCTGAAGGACGCCATTGGTCACCTGACGCCCCGGGAGCGGAGCATTCTCATGCTGCGCTTTGGCCAGGGAAAGACCCAGATGGAGGTGTCGGCGGAGATCGGTATCTCTCAGGCCCAGGTGAGCCGCCTGGAAAAGGGGGCCATCCGCTCCATTAAGAAGGAACTGTAAGACGTGCAGCACCGCATAGCAGGATGCTATATACGAAAGTGTGACCCTAAATCAACCTGACAAGTCGGAGATTCAGCGGATTTTGTTTCTATGAATGCCCTTTCGATAAAACTTTTCGCCCTATATCCCAGCAAAAAAGTGATTGTATCTGCTTTCATTTTTACCATTAACCGTTTCTCACACAGCCATTTGGATAGTGCAATCTCAGCTTCCGTGAAAGCATAGCAGCCCAAATCTTTTTCATCATAAAGAAACCCCTGAATTAAATCCGTGGTGATACGCAGTTCATTACCGACGAGAAAAATGCAAACATCGTGATTTTGAAACCTCTTATCTGAGGAATCGAAGCATTTGGTAATAAGATATGGCTCCTGTACCCCGTAGTAATCCCGCAAATGGCCGCAGGCTTGAGACAGGATATTCTTTTTCATGGTGGACGGATGGAGGGATTCAACTTTTTCCCATAAAGGCGCGGTCAATCCGGCAGTCACGATTCCACCAACAACGAGAATGAAACAGCCAGCAATCATCTTCCCGATACCAGCAAGGAGATTCCAGAACCAACCATCTGACTGCGGAATTGATTTAAGCAGAAAAAAGCCCGCAGTGACGGCAGCAATAAAGATGATAAATGAAAGAACCGCGCTGAATCTTCGCCATATTTTCTCTTTTTGGAGGATACGCTTCTCACAGCGAATGAGGGATTTATATTGATCAGTCAGAGCATTGTTTAGATTTTTGCATGTGTGGTTATACCGAAAGTATCGCATATTCTATCCTCCGTCCTTTGGCTGCTGGTATGGATAATCAGAGATAGCCTTTTTGCCCCTATCCTAACACACGAAGGGCAATTGTGCAATAACGGGCACAGCGCTGTTGCTGTGCCCGTTAATTGCTGCATCGCAGCATTGTCTTTTACTGTATGCCGCCCACCAGGATCAGAGTCAGCAGCATGTATGCAGCGCTGGCAGCAGCTGCAATGCCGCATACGATCATGCAGACGATGCGCGGCCCACGGCGCAGGCAGGCCCGTCCTACGAAAAACCCGGCTGCCGCCAGGATGAACAGCACAGCGGCTTCCCAAAATGGCATGTCGATCACCCCCTCATAGCGTCCAGCAGGTCCGTAAAGTCCCGCAGCTGGCCCGCAAAGCGCTCCTTCATCTGATCCGCCCGGCCCTTTCCGGCGTCAAACAGCGGCTCGTCCGTCTGGATAGCCGCGAATACCCGTCCGTCGGCCTTGACGCTGAGATACACCTTGCCCAGGTGCAGCAGCTGGTCCATGACCTGGGGGGACAGCAGAGCCTGCGCCGCAGCAGGATCGCCGCATTGAACGCTGAACCGCTTGTCAAATTCCGGATCTTCCGAGGAAAAACCGTCCCGGCCCAGCAGCCGTGCCAGCTTTCCCTTGGGGGCGGCCTGCAGGTCGCAGGGGAGGGTGCGGCCCAGCTGCGCCGCCATCCAGCGTCCGTGGAAAACCGGAACCTCCTTGTTTTCCCAGTTTTGGGTGGCGGGGTCCTGATAGGGCTGCAGGTCCAGCAGCTCCAGATTGCTGATCTCCAGTGGCCGACCATGGTACCTGGCCCGGACCAGACCGCTGCCGCTCATACGCTCCGCCTGAGGCAGGGGCAGACCGGAGGCCTGGAGTGTTTCCTGGGAAATATGCTGCCGGGGCAGGTATTCCGCTTCCTGAAATACTGCGCGCAGCGCGTCCTGGGCCAATCCGCCCTGGGCCGCACCCTGGAGCTTTTTCCCGCCTGACGCGCCCATAACGCCGCCGATGACGGCGATGATGACGCCTGCGGCGATGGCGGGCGTGGCGCTGAGAATCACTCCGGCCACAAGAATGACCACGCCGATGCCGGAGAAAACCTTGCCGAAGCCCGCCAGGGCGCGGCCCTTCTGAATATTCTGTGTGCTGTTATCCATGTGCTTGCTCCTCTCTTTCTGCCCCAAACAGGACTTCGCACCGGCACAGGGCCTCGATGATCCCCTGCAACCGCCAGCCGCCGCAGAAGCTCCTGCTCCGCCAGCGTCTCCCGATAGCCGCAACGGCAGGTGGTGCTTCCCTTTTTCAATCGCTCCCCACACAGGGGGCATTTGCTCTGTTTCATAGGCTTTATTCCCAATTGCTCATCCAGCTATCGCCCCAGTCCTCGGCCGGATCGTAGGGGATGGGGTCGAACCCGGCGGCATACACCGGGCCGTCGTCGCGATAGGCCAGCCCGTCCTCTGCCAGGGTGTAGCTTCCGGTAATGTAAAAGGCGTCGTGACCGTCGCTGTACCAACGGCAATAGCCGTCCTCATCGGTCTCAAAGCTGGCCCCCGGCAGGCCGGTATAGGCCGCTGCCTGGCCGTAGGGGTAGAACACGCCGGAGAAGCTGCCGTCCGCATCCTGGCCCAGCAGGGTGAACCGGTCCTTATCCAGGCCGGGGGACAGGTAAATGCGTCCGTTCATGGCCAGATACGGTCCCTTGCCGTCCTGGTCGTCCCCGATGGTGCCGCTGCCCATGGATAGTCTGGTGTAGCTCAGATACGCCATGCGGTCTGCGTCGATGACCAGGGTCTCACCCAGAGCGTTCTGCCACACGCCGCTCAGGTCCGAGAGCTCCCACAGATCTATCCGGGCATCGCTGCTGCGGCGGAAGGTGAAGTGGTCGATGCTCTCCGCGTTTCCCCCGCTGCCGTTCTGATTGGGCAGCAGCACCCCGTCGTCCCGGAGAATAAAATCGTACAGGAAGCCGTCAAAGTCGATGGTAGGCACATCGGCAGCGGCGTCATAGGGACCCTGCCCCGTGCGGCCGGTGAAGGTCTGGTAGGTATAGCGGCCCTGGTCTGCCGAAAAGGACAGGATACTCCCCGAGGGGGACGTCCACTGGCCCTCCAGCTCTGCGGCATCCGTCACCGGATGCTGCCCCTCCGTCTGCTCGTCGGGGGACGGCGTATCTGCGCCGCCGCTGCACGCCGTCAGGGCCAGCGCCAGCGCCAGCATGACTGCCAGCCGGGATAGCTTCTTCATAGTGACCTCCTTACTCCGCCAGCGTGTCCATAAACTGGCCGTTGACCGCGTTCCAGTACCACACATACGTCTGGCACTGGCCGTCTACGTTGAAGGTCATCTGCATGTCGCTGTTGCCGTCGCCGTCCAGGTCGGTGAAATCCGTGTCCTGATAGCAGCCGGCGGCTCCGTCGATGGACTCCGGGAACACTACGCTGCCATAGAGCTCCTGCTCCGGAAGGTCGTAATAGAGCTTGGCTCCATCGTCGCTCACGCAGATGCACACATCGGTGCTATCGCCGCCACGGGTCAGGGTACCGGTGTCCTGGATGGTGCCCCAGGTGCGCCAGTCATCGCCGGCGATATCATCATCCGGGGTGGTCTCCTTGGGCCCGCAGGCCGCCAGGCACAGCACCAGACCGCACAGCAGCAGGAAAAGGCTGAATTTTCGCATGGTCTTTCCTCCTCAATATAGTAAGTCCACTGTACATTCATTGTACAGTGGACTTACAAAAATTGCTATTAACCAAAGGTTAGGTTTTGCCGGCGGGGAGGGGACTACTCCCGATGTATCCGCATGAATCCCCGGGCCCCCAGGGCCCGCAGGTCCGTAAATCCCAGGGACTCATAGAAGCTCACGGTCTTGGGGGTGTCGTCGGTGCAGAGCATCGTCTGGTATATCTGCGGCCAACGGGCCAGCAGCGCCTGCATCAGTGCGGAGCCGACGCCTCGGCGCTGCCAACGGGGCTGCACCAGGATATCCTGCACATACAGAATGGACGCGCCGTCGCCTACAGCGCGTAAAATTCCCACCAGCTGTGTGCCGTCGTAGGCCGCCAGCACATCCCTGGACCCGGCAAAGGCGTCCCGCAGCATGTCCGGCCGCTGGGTATAGTTGGTCCAGCCCACTGCCTCATACAGGGGGAGTATTTCCTCCGTGCAGTAGTGCTCATAGGGACGGATATGAAATGCTGTCATGATATGACCTCCTGCGTCAAATTTTTCATTTGCCGCAACTTACCGCAATCTCATGCACCTGCTCCTCTCTGCTCACACGCCCAGCCGCTGAGAGATGGCCGACAGCAGCTCCGTTTTGCCGGTGCCCTTTTCGGCGGAGAACGGCACCAGGCAGTCCTGCTCTGAAAGCTCCAGGGTGTCCCGGATCACCTGCAGGTTGGGGTCTATTTCACTTTTCTTCAGCTTGTCCAGCTTGTTGGCCACCACTACCACCGGGCAGCCGGTGCCCCGGAACCACTGAAACATGGTGACATCGTCCGCCGTGGGCTTGTGCCGGGCGTCCACGATCAGGACACCCAGGGTGATGAGCCCGGGCGCCTGGAAATACGACTCCATCAGCCGTCCCCAGCGTTCCCGCTCCTCCTTGCTGACCTTGGCGTAGCCGTAGCCGGGCAGGTCCGTCAGATAGACGCGGTTGTCGATGAGAAAGTAGTTCACCTGGGTGGTTTTGCCGGGGGTGGCCCCCACCCGGGCAAAATTCTTCCGGTTCAGCAGGCGGTTGATGACGGAGGACTTGCCCACGTTGGAGCGTCCGGCAAAGGTTACCTGGGGCCGCCCGTCCCGGATAAAGGCATCGGGATGGACCGCCGAGCGGATAAATTCCGCCTTGTTGTAGTTGATAGGCATGGCAAGTGTTCCTCCTTTACACTGGAAGCGCCGCAGGGGCCTCCGGCGACGCACGGTGCCGGGGTGCGGCGTGCTCGCCCCGAGGTGCGGCCAGCGCCGCTTCAAACACCTGGTCCACGGTGTCCACGGGGACGAAGTGCAGTCCGGCCCGGACCGTCTGGTCGATCTCCTCCAGATCCTTGACATTGTCCCGGGGGATGATGACCGTATGTACGCCGCTGCGCAGGGCGGCCATGGTTTTCTCCTTCAGACCGCCAATGGCCAGCACCCGGCCCCGGAGGGTCACCTCGCCGGTCATGGCTACGCTGCCGCGAACCGGCCGCCCGGACAGCGCCGACAGCATAGCGGTGGTGATGGCGATTCCCGCCGATGGGCCGTCCTTGGGCACGGCTCCCTCCGGGAAGTGGACATGGATGTCCTTGGTCTTATAGAAGTCCCGGGTCAGGCCCAGCTCCTCCCACCGGCTGCGCAGACACGTCAGCGCCGCCTTGGCGGATTCCTGCATCACGGTGCCCAGGTTGCCGGTCAGCTCCAGCTTGCCGCTGCCGTCCAGGGCCTGGGCTTCTACCTCCAGGATCTCGCCGCCTACCTGGGTCCAGGCCAGGCCATTGACCACGCCCACCTGGTCCCGGTCGCTGTGAACGGAGTCGGTGTATTGCTCCACGCCCAGCAGGTCCCGGAGATTCTTGTCGGTGATGTCCACACGCTTCACGTCGCCGTCTACCAGCTGCATAGCAGCCTTACGGCAGAGCTTGCCCAGCTGCCGCTCCAGCACCCGGACGCCGGATTCCCTGGTATAGGCCGCGATGACCCGGCGGATGGCGTCGTCGCTGATGCGCAGCTGGGCCTTTTTCAGGCCGTGCTCCTTCAGCTGCTTGGGCAGCAGGTGCTGCTTGGCGATCTGCAGCTTTTCCTCGTCGGTATAGCTGCTCAGCTCGATGACCTCCATCCGGTCCAGCAGGGGACGGGGGATGGTGTCCAGGGTGTTGGCGGTGGTGATGAACATCACCCGGCTCAGGTCCACCGGCACCTCCAGGAAGTGATCCCGGAAGGCATGATTCTGCTCACTGTCCAGCACCTCCAGCAGGGCTGACGCCGGGTCGCCCCGCATATCGCTGGCCAGCTTGTCGATCTCGTCCAGCACCAGCAGGGGATTCATGGACCCGCTGCGGATGACGGCGTCAATGATGCGGCCGGGCATGGCCCCTATGTAGGTTTTCCGGTGGCCGCGGATATCCGCCTCATCCCGGACGCCGCCCAGGCTCAGCCGGGACAGCTTCCGGTGCATGGCCTTGGCCACCGACAGGGCGATGGAGGTCTTTCCCACGCCGGGAGGGCCCACCAGGCACAGAATTTTTCCCTTGGCCTGGGGGTTCAGCTGCCGCACGGCGATGAACTCCAGGATGCGCTCCTTCACCTTCTCCAGGCCATAGTGGTCACGGTCCAGAATTTTCCGGGCCTGCTCCACATCAGCCCGGTCGTGGGTCTCCACGCCCCAGGGCACGTCCAGGCACACGTCCAGATAGTTCCGGATCACCGCACCCTCGGCGCTGCCGAAGGGCTGCTTGGACAGGCGGTGCAGCTCCTTCATGAGCTTCTCCCGAACCTCGTCCGAGGCACGGCAGCGGCCGATCCGCTCCTCGTACTCGTACAGCTCGTCGTCGCCGTCCTCGCCCAGCTCGTGCTGCAATACATGGAGCTGCTCCCGCAGGACCATGTCCCGCTGGACCTGGCCCACCCGCTGGCGGACCTTCTGGTCAATATCCGACTCCAGGGCGGCGATGTCAACCTCGTGGAGCAGGATCTCGTTCATGATCATCAGCCGCCGGACGGGGTGCAGCTCCTCCAGCACCCGCTGGCGGTCCTGGTGCCGGAGGTTGATGTTGGCGGCGATGGTGTCCGCCAGCTCGCCGGGGTCCCGGATATCCAGCACCGAGGCCACCAGCTGATCGGACAGATTCCCCACCAGCTCCTGATACCGGCCAAACAGGGCGTAGGTCCGCCGGGTCAGGGCCTCGGTGCGGTCCGTGGCCCGCCAACCCTCGTCCTCCAGCAGGTCCACGTTGGCCTGGAGGAAGGGCTTTGTCTGCCACAGGCGGCGGATGGCCGCCCGGTGCAGTCCCCCGGCGATGACCCGCACGCCGGTATCCGAGGTCTTGACGATTTGGAAGATACGGCACACGGTGCCGATGGCGTACAGATCCTCCTCCTGAGGCTCCTGCACACCGATCTCCCGCTGGGTCACCAGCAGCAGCTCCCGGTCGCCCTCCATGGCGTTCTCCAGTGCCAGGATGGATATCTCGCGCTCCGCGTCGAAGCTCAGCGTCTGGCCCGGGAAGGCGGTCAGCCCCCGCAGAGCCAGCACGGGCATATTTTGTGTGGTCATAAGGGTATCTCCTTTGCGATAGGGAAAGTACAATAGGGCAAGAGGGGAGAGGCGCAAGCGTCTCTCCCCCTTGTTGGTTGTTTCAGGACGCCGGCGCGTCGCTGTCCTTGTGGGACCGGTGGTGGTTGGGGTCACGCAGGATCACCGGCTCCGCACCGTCCTTGACGGCGCCGGCGGTGATGGTCACCTGTTCGATGGTGTGGTCCGAGGGAATATCGTACATGATGGGGGTCAGAACTCCCTCCATGACAGCCCGCAGGCCACGGGCACCGATGTTGCGCTCGATGGCCTTGTCGGCCACGGCCTCCAGAGCATCCGGCTCGAACACCAGCTTCACATCGTCATAGAAAAACAGCTTCTGATACTGCTTGACCAGGGCGTTTTTCGGCTCCGTCAGGATACGGACCAGATCCTCCCGGTTCAGGCCGTCCAGAGCGGCGATCACCGGCAAACGGCCCACCAGCTCGGGGATAATGCCGAACTTCAGCAGATCATGGGGCTGGACCTCCTTCAGCAGCTGCCCGGTCCGGCGCTCTGCCTTACTCTCCACAACGGCGTCGAAGCCGATGCCCTTGCGGTCGGTGCGCTGCTCGATGATCTTCTCCAGCCCGTCGAACGCACCGCCGCAGATGAACAGAATGTTGTGGGTGTCCACCTGGATGAACTCCTGGTGGGGATGCTTCCGGCCGCCCTGGGGCGGCACGTTGGCCACGGTGCCCTCCAGGATTTTCAGCAGCGCCTGCTGCACGCCCTCGCCGGACACGTCCCGGGTAATGGAGGTGTTTTCGCTCTTACGGGCGATCTTGTCGATCTCGTCCACATAGATGATGCCGTGCTCCGCCAGCTCCACGTCGAAATCCGCCGCCTGCAGAAGCCGCAGCAGAATGTTTTCCACGTCGTCGCCCACATAACCGGCCTCGGTGAGGGTGGTGGCATCGGCGATGGCGAAGGGGACCTTCAGCACCCGGGCCAGGGTCTGGGCAAACAGGGTCTTGCCGGAGCCCGTGGGCCCGATCATCAGGATGTTGCTCTTTTGCAGCTCCACATCCTCGCCGCCGCCGAAGAAAATGCGCTTATAGTGGTTGTAGACCGCCACGGACAGGGCCACCTTGGCGGCGTCCTGACCGATGACGTACTGATCCAGTACCGCCTTGATCTCCCGGGGAGTGGGCAGCTGGTCCGGGGTCTCGTACCCGGCCTCGGGGCCGGGCTGATACCCGTCGTCCAGAATGGACATGCACAGCTGGACGCACTCGTCGCAGATGCGCACGCCGGGGCCCTGGATCATGCGGTGCACCTGATTCTCCGCCTTGCCGCAGAAGGAGCACCGCAGGGATTTCTTATCGTCTGCCATTGGTTACCTCTTGTAAATTACCTTGTCCACCAGGCCGTATTCCCGGGCCTCCTCGGCCAGCATCCAGTGATCCCGCTCGGAATCCTGCTTCACCTGCTCGGGGTCCTTGCCGGTGTTGTCGGCCAGAATCTGGTTCAGGCGCTTTTTCAGCTTCAGGAAATGCTCCACGTCGATCTCCATATCCGTGACCTTACCCTGGGTCCCGGCAGAGGGCTGGTGGATCATGATCTCCGCATTGGGCAGGGCGATGCGCTTTCCCCGTGCGCCGGAGGACAGCAGGAACGCGCCCATGCTGGCAGCCATGCCGATGCAGATAGTGGACACGTCGCACTTGATATACTGCATGGTATCGTAGATGGCCATACCCGCGGTAACGGAACCGCCGGGGCTGTTGATGTACATCTGGATATCCTTGTCGGGGTCCTGGGCCTCCAGATACAGCAGCTGGGCCACCACCAGGCTGGCGGTGGTATCATTGACCTCTTCGCCCAGGAAGATGATGCGGTCGTTCAGCAGCCGGGAAAAGATGTCATAAGAACGCTCACCCCGGTTGGTCTGCTCCACAACATAAGGGACTAAACTCATAGAAAATACCTCCTGTACAAATAGATGAAACTCTACCCAATTATACCCGCCCGCGTGGTATCTCAAGCAGGGAACGCCGGATAATTATTCCGCGTCCTTCTTTTCCTCTTCCTGCTTGGCTTCTTCCTGGGACTCCTCCACCACGGGAGCCACGGCCACAGCGGCGTCGGCCACAGCCTTGATGGCCTTGCTGCGCAGGACCTGCTCACGGACGTCGGACTCGGGCAGATACTTCTTGATGGTGTCCAGATCCATGCCGTACTTGTCGGCCACGGTCTTGAGCTCATCCTCGATCTCCTGGGCGGTGGCCTCCAGGTTCTCGGCCTTCACCAAGGCGGCCACGGCCAGATCCATGCGGACCTGCTGCACGGCGGGGTCATGGGCCTGCTTCTTGAAATCGTCCTCGGTGGTGTTGGTCATCTTCAGATACTGGTCAAAGGGGATGCCCTGGGCAGCCAGCTGCTGCTGGAAATTCTCCATCATCTGCTGGGCCTGAACGTCCACCATCTCATCGGGGATGTCGGCCTGGATGCCGTCGGCCACCTTCTGCATCAGGGCGTCCTCAAAGGCACGCTGGGCGGCGGCCTCGCGGTCGTCCGTCAGCTGCTTGCGGGTATCGGCCTTCAGCTCCTCCAGGGTGTCGAATTCGGACACGTCCTTGGCGAACTCGTCGTCGATGGCGGGGACCTCCTTGTGCTTGACCTCGTTGACCTTCACATGGAACACCACGGGCTTACCGGCCAGCTCGGGGGTATAGTTCTCGGGGAAGGTGATGTCGATGTCCTTCTCCTCGCCGGCCTTCATGCCCACCAGCTGATCCTCAAAGCCGGGGACGAAGCTGCCGGAGCCGATCTCCAGGTCGAAGTTCTGACCCTTGCCGCCGTCGAAGGGCACGCCGTTGTCAAAGCCCTCGAAGTCGATGTCGGCGGTGTCGCCCTTCTGGATCTCGCGCTCCACGCTGACCAGACGGCTGTTGCGGTCGGCCATCTCGTTCAGACGGTTCTCCACGTCCTCGTCGGTGACGTTGACCTCAGCCTTGGGGGCCTCCAGGCCCTTATACTGGCCCAGAGTCACCTCGGGATACACGGCCACGGTGCACTTGAACACCACGCCGTCTTTGCCGCAGGACTCCAGCTCCACCTCGGGATAGCCCACGACCTTCAGCTCCTGCTCCTTCACGGCATCCTCATAGGCGTCGGGCAGAAGGATATTCACTGCTTCTTCATAGAAGACCTCTGCGCCGTACATGCTCTCGATCATCTTGCGGGGAGCCTTGCCGGGGCGGAAGCCGGGAACGCTGATCTTGCCGCGCTGCTTCAGGTAAGCCTTGTTGATGGCGGCCTCAAAGGCGGCGGCATCTGCTTCGATGGTCAGTGCGACCTTGCTCTTGTCCAGTTTTTCACAGGATTTTACACTCATTTTGATTTTTCCTCCGTTCAGCATTAAATCGTATCAATGCAATTCTATATAATAGCAGAAAACAATTTCAATTTCCACACTTTTTTGCTCTAATCACAAATTTTTTTAGGATGGAAGCCCAAATAATCCCCGGATACCATGTAAAACGCGGTTCCGCCCCGGTCTCCCTGCAGGGCCCGGCGGTGAGAAGCACCGTGGAGATGGCCGTAGCAGCACACCTTCACGCCGTATTCCCGCAGCAGCCGCAGGATCTCCGGGCACTGGTACCCCTGATACAGCGGCGGATAATGGAGGAAGCACAGCTTCTCGCGGTCGCCTGCCGCCTTCAGGGAGGTTTCCAGCCGCCCTACCTCCCGCAGCAGCACCTTTTCGTTGTGGGTGCCCTGGTTGTCCAGCTCATAGAACCACCCCCGGGTGCCGCACAGGGCCACGTCCCCGTAAAAGCGGCAGTTGTTGTGGAGGATCTCCATGGTAGTCAGGCTGTTTTCCGCAAAGAACCGCTCCATTTTGGCGGCGGTGTTCCACCAGTAGTCGTGGTTGCCCTTGAGCAGGTACTTCTTCCCCGGCAGGGCGTCGATGAACCGGAAATCCTCCAGGGATTCCTCCAGGCTCATGCCCCAGGACAGGTCGCCGCACAGCACGGTGACGTCGTCCTCTGTCAGCACGGAGAACCCCTCCCGGATGCGGGCCACATAATCCCGCCACCCGTCCCCGAAGATCTCCATGGGCTTGTTGGAGCTCAGAGACAGATGCAGGTCGCCAATGGCATACAGCGCCATACGGCACCTCCTTTCTTGGTAATTTTGATGCTTTTAAAGGTCAAAAAGTAAACCATCAGCATCGCCGCCACAGCTCGACTCCGTGGTCATCCTGCGCAGAGCAAAGCCGTTTTGGCAGCTCTGCGTCCCGCAGATTGAAATGGCGACGGTTTTTGCAGGTCACATAAGGGACGTTCATACATAGACGCAGGTCTCCGTCGGAAACATCCATGCCCAAATTCAAAACCTTCAGATTTGGCATATTGCAAAGAAAAGATAGGTTTGGCAAGATGTTATTTCCTTGTAACTCCAGATATTCCAGCGCCGATAAAGCGGACAGAGCAGAAAAATCCGTGATATGAGAGCAGTGGTCAAGGCACAGCTGGAATAAGGTACTCTTTACGTTTACCAGGGCGGAGATATCCGTCAGATTTCGCTGATAACACAAGGAAAGCGACTTCAAGGATTTTGCCTTGTGCAAGCCATTTAGCGAGTGAATTTTGCCCTGCGTCAGCGATAGCCAGTCTAAGCTTTCTCCCCCGATAACATCTGCAAGGTCATTTCCTTGATATGCGCAGAGATTAAGGGATTGTAGGTCCTGCGCATTGGCGAAACCATACTCGTACTTCGTATGTGATACATACAGGCACCGCAGACCAGGGACTTTCCCGTAGTCTATTTTACCGTGCAGTTTTCCTGCTATACCATAGGCCGTTTGACAGCGAAGCCATTTAACGCACGGCATATGATACAGCGGCGAAAAATCGAATCCGTCTGCCGCAGAGTCTGATGGAATGACCCACAAGAACTGAAGCGACGGGCATTGAGACAGCCAACCGATCTCGTCTGAAATGACGATTGCCTTTTCAAGCCCCTCTGACTGTATTAGTGCCAGATGTTCCGCAAAACTTCTGGAAGGATGCGGGAGCTGCGGCATTATACAGCCTGCGCTTTGCGGAGCATGAACGACAATCGCGTCATGCACATTGGTCGGATCGGTCAGCACCGTAAAGATGAAGCCATTCCGATTTGTATATCCCTGCCGCAATTCGGCATAGGTTGTCTTTGTAAAAATCATGATTTACCTCTGTCCACGTCAATCCGTTGGCAGTATAGACGGAAGCGAATGTGATTTGTTAAAAGAACGCTCAACACCACCACACCATCCTCGAGCCGCCTTTCGTCCCACTGTGAGGAATGTGGGTATGCTTTACATAGGGATTGCAGGAAGGTATCCTGAGAGCGGATCATGTCGGACCAAGGCATATTCCGGCATTCCGCCTGGAGAATGATTTGATCGTCCCAGATACATAAATCTGTCATACCTATGAAGCCCTCGCACCGCACAGTAACCTTATGGTTCATGCTGCAATTCCAGATGGTCAATTCCGCAGCATCATAGCAAATCCTGATTTGCTCCAGGGAACTGTCCGGCCAGAAAAAGTCTGAAAATTACATAATTGACCTCGCCATCACTAACAATGGGACACGCGTCTTAATAATACTGCTCCACGGTACGTTCTTCACCGGTGTCTACATCCCGGAAGCGCAGCTCTACCAGTTCTCCGTCCCGGCGCTGACCAAGATACTCCATGGGCGAATTCTTGCCCATAGGCCAATCGGCCTCCTGCGCCCAGCGAGGAAATTTCCGATCCTTGATGTGAAAAGCTTTCCAGAGAGCTTCTTTACCGGCTGCCGCACGGTCGGCCTTTTTCATCGTCCTGGGGAATTTGTTCAAAACCTCTGCCACATAGGACATTACTTCTGCACCACCGATCGACCTTCCAAGTGCATTGAAGTAATAATCGTCATCATCCTTGTAGCGCTTTGTCCTTTTAGCATCGGGGTATCTCGTCAAAATCGCTGTAAGCATTAAATTATATATGCCGCATTGCCTGCGAACGATTGTTGTGTACGAGTCTTTGGGCGGATAGGGACTTTCCGCCAGCATTCTCAGTACGTGTCCATCATATACTAAAGCTATTGTCCGGTATAAAGCATAGAGTAATCTATCCTTAGCAATAACCTGCGGCGGCTCATGGCTGAAATCAGCAATACTGTCCAGCCACTCTCCGATTTTGGGGTCCGCACAGTAGGCTTCCCAAAATTCATCAAATGGGATATCTCCGGCGATAAAGTCAAATACGATCTGCATAGTACCTCCTATCGGTTTTTACACCATCCGCCGCAGATTGTTCCAGAACAGGTCCTCCAGCAGGGTCTGGGGATAGCCCCGGGCTGCCAGGGCCTGCCACAGGCGGGGCATGTCCTGGACGCCCTGCATTCCGGCGGCCAGGGTCCCGCAGCCGTCCAGATCGCCGCCCAGGCACAGAGCTTTCTCCCCGCCCAGCTCCAAAAAATGCTCCACATGGGCCACCAGCTCCTCCATGGTGCCCGCCGGACCCACAAACGGCCGGTACAGGTTCAGCCCCACCACACCGCCGGTGTCCCGAATGGCCCGGAACATGTCGTCGGTGAGATTGCGCCGGTGGGGGCACAGGGCCCGGCTGTTGGAGTGGGTGGCCACCACCGGCCCCCGGGCCAGGCGCACCACGTCCCAGAACCCCGGGTCGCTGATGTGGGACACGTCGGGGCAGATATGGCACGCCTCCAGCTGCCGCAGGAAGTCGGCGCCAAGAGGGGAGAGGCCCCGATCCGTGTCCCGGCAGTTGGTGCCGGACAGGACATTGGGCCAATTCCACACGGGGTTGAGAAACCGCACGCCCCATTCCGCCGCCGTCTCCACCTGTCCCGGGTCGCAGCCTATGAGCTCGGCCCCCTCTATGGAGAGAATCGCCGCCATTTTCCTGTCTGCCGCGGCCCGGTCCACCTCTGCGCCGGTGCGGCAGGGGACAATGACGTCCCGGTTCTGCTCCATCTCCCGCAGGAACTTCTGATGCAGGAGTTGTCCCTCCCGGACCATGGTGCTGCCCTGGGGAACCTCCTCCGGGTCCTGGTACAGGGCGAACACCTGGGCGAACCGCCCGAAGGCCGATGCCCGGCGCAGATCCAGATGACCGTCGTTTTCCCGCAGCTGCGCTCCGGTCCGCAGGCAGCGGTAAATGGTATCGCAGTGCGCGTCAAAATAGGGGATATGTTCCATATGTCACCTCAAAATGCGTTTTCAATGTACTCTATGCGGGCGGCCTTCTGGGGGTGCGGTCCATCGGCGTACACCTCCGCCACGTCGAAGCGGGCGGGGCAGTCCAGGTCCTTCACCATCAGATACCACGCCGCCGTTTTCCGCAGCCGCTGCTGCTTCTGGGGCGTCACGTACTCCCGGGGCAGGCCGCAGGACAGATTGGTCCGGGTCTTGACCTCCACGAAGCACAGCACGCCGTCCTTTCGGGCGATCAGGTCGATCTCCCCGAACCGGCAGTGAAACCCGTGGGCCAGCAAGGTGTAGCCCCGGCGGCGCAGATAGTTGGCCACCTCCGCCTCGCCCCAGGTGCCCTCCGCCCGGCTCATGACTGCCGCTCCTTCCACTTTTTCAGAAACGACTGCCGGTGCTCCGGGCAGGGGCCGTATTGGTCCAGCATGGCGTAGTGCAGCTTCGTGCCGTAGCCCTTGTGCTGGGCGAAGTGATATTGGGGGTACTTCTTGTCCAGCACCTCCGTCACATACCGGTCCCGGGTGACCTTGGCCAGGATGGACGCTGCTGCAATGGAGATGCTGCGCCCGTCGCCGCCTACCACCGTCTCATGGGGGAGGTCGATGGAGGCGCACCGCCCATGGTCCCGGTTGCCGTCGATGAGGGCATAGTCCGGGGACAGGGAAAGGGCCTCGATGGCCAGTTCCATGGCCTTGATGCGGGCGCTTAAAATGTCCGTGGCGTCGATCTGCGCCGCACTGACGGAGGCCACGGCCCAGGCAATGGCCCTTTCGGTGATGACACCGTACAGGGCCTCGCGCTTTTTCTCCGTCAGCTTCTTGGAGTCGTCCAGTCCCGGGATATCGCACCCCTCCGGCAGGATTACAGCACCCGCGCACACCGGCCCCATCAGGGGCCCGGCTCCCGCCTCGTCGCAGCCGCACACCAGGGCATAGCCCCGCTTTCGGGCCGCCTGTTCCAGGGAATCATCCGGTCTCATTGGGCATCCTCCACCGTTTCCAGGGTGAACCGCCCCAGCTTGCCGCCCCGGAACTCGTCCAGCAGGACCCGGGCCATGCGCTGGGTGTCCACCTGGGCTCCCCGCATGAGAAAGCCCCGCTTCCGCCCGGCCTTTTCCAGCAGGTCATATCCGCCGTCCTCCGGCTCCACCTCAATTTTATACCGCTCCGCCAGCACCGGCGCATATCGCCGGGACAGGTAGTCCATCAGGCAGCAGGCCAGTTCCTCCATGTCCACCACATCGTCCTTGATGGCGCCGGTGAAGGCCAGGCGCTTGCCTACCTCCGGGTCGTCAAACCGGGGCCACAGGATCCCCGGGGTGTCCAGCAGCTCCAGAGTGCTGTCCACCGGCACCCACTGCTTGCTGCGGGTGACGCCGGGCCGGTCCTCGGCCCGGGCGGTCTTGCGATGGGCCACCTTGTTGATAAAGGTGGATTTGCCCACGTTGGGGATGCCCAGCACCATGATCCGCACGGTGCGGCCCACCTGGCCCCGATCGGCCCAGGCCGCCAGCTTGTCCCGCAGCAGCTCCCGGACGGCGGCGGCAAACTGGGCGGTGCCTGCACCGCCCTTGGCATTGGCCTCCAGGACGGCATAGCCCTTTCCCCGGAAATACGCCGCCCAGCGGCGGGTCTCGCCGGGGTCCGCCTGGTCTACCCGGTTCAGCACCACCAGGCGGGGCTTCCCCGCCGTCAGTTCGTCCACATCCGGGTTCCGGCTGGACAGGGGAATGCGCGCGTCCAGAATTTCGCACACCGCATCCATATTCTTGATTTCTGCCGTGATCATCCGCCGGGTCTTGGTCATGTGCCCGGGGAACCAGCTGAGATTGTCTACCTGCATATTTATCACCTCTTACGCATACTTCATAACCATACAATTATATCATATTCCAGGCCCCTTGGCAAAAGAAAAAACGCCTGCACACAGCAGGCGTTCGTTCTTTTTTCGGGGGATACGGCTTACAGCTTCTCCTTGACCTTGGCAGCCTTACCGACGCGGTCGCGCAGGTAGTACAGCTTGGCGCGGCGCACGAAGCCGTGACGGACCACCTCGATGGTGGCGATGGAGGGGGAGTGAACGGGGAATACCTTCTCCACGCCCACGCCGTAGGAGATACGGCGGACGGTGAAGGTTTCCTCAATACCGCCGTGCTTCTTGGCAATGACGGTGCCCTCGAAGACCTGGATACGCTCGCGGGCGCCTTCCTTGACCTTCACGTGCACGCGGACGGTATCGCCCACCTGCACCTGGGGGACTTCCTTCTCCAGCTGCTCCTTGTTCAGTGCTTTGATCAGATCCATGGATATTTCCTCCTGTTTATATAGGCGTTCGTGCCGTCATGTGTGCGGCGCTCACTCCATTCCGGAGCGCCGGCGGCAGAGGACCGCCCTTTTTACGCCATGATAGGATATCATATCCCATCCCATTTTGCAAGTATTTTTTTCAAATCATGGGGTCTTTTTGAAAACCAGCCGCGCTCACCGGGAAAACGGCAGGCGCGGCTGGTCAATGCTCAGGTCATACGGTGCCCGTTACCGTCAGGATGCTCTGACCCGGTGTGACGGTCCAGGAGCCGTCGGCGTTCTGGGTAAACGTGGCCTCCGGCACCGTCAGCTTCCCGGCCACGGTGGCAAACGCGCCGGTGGCGGCGTCGTAGGTGTAATCCTCCGGCGACGTCCAGGCTGCACCGTTAAAGGTGACGCCGGTGATGGTCAGGGTGGGTTCAAAGGTATCGGTGATCACCGCGCCCTCCTGGCCGGTCAGGGCAGTGTTGCCGGTGTTTTGAACGGTAAAGGTATAGGTCAGGGGCCCATTGCCGGTGACCACAGCGGGGCACAGAGCCTTGCTGATGCTCAGCTCCGGTGCGGCCTGCGCCGCCGTGGTGGCCGTGGCCGTCAGGGGAGCCGCCAGCCCGCCGCCGGTAACGGTGACGGTGTTGCGGATCTCGCCCTCCACCCCCGGCGGGGCGAACTCCGTGACCTGTGCCTGATACACCAGGGTGACGTTGCCTCCGGCGGGGGCAGTCACGCCGGTAACGGTCATCGGCGGCCCCGCCGTCACTGCCGGGGCGGTCTGCTCCGTGCCGCCGGTGTAATAGTGGAGAGTGCCCGCCTCATAGGCCAGGGGATACACCGTCTGGCCCCCGGCGGTATAGCCGCCCAGGTCGTCGGTCAGGGTCAGCCCGGTCAGCGCCGTGCCGGTGTTGGTCAGGGTCACCACATACGTTACCGTGTCCCCGGGCCGGTAGCTGCCGGACACCGCCGTCTTGGTAACGGTCAGGGCGTCCAGCAGCTCGCCGGTGACCACGTTGGAATTGATCTGGCTGCCGTTATAGGATAACGTTGCCATATTGGTAAAGGAAGCCATAGAACTCCTCCCGGAAAACGGATGGATTTTCCCGCGCTGCCGCGGGAGCCGTTTCCGCATTCCAGTGTATGCGCCATGGCCTGCCGCCGTCAGCCCTGCTTGTTCAGGGATGCCTGCACAAAGCCCACGAACAGGGGATGGGGCCGGTTGGGGCGGCTCTTGAACTCCGGGTGGAACTGAACGCCCACAAACCAGGTGTTCCCGGGTTCCTCCACGATCTCCACCAGGTGGCCGTCCGGAGACAGTCCCGCCAGCCGCAGCCCGGCATCCTGGAGCTCCTGCCGGAACTGGTTGTTGAATTCATACCGGTGCCGGTGCCGCTCGGAGATCTCGGCGGTACCGTAGGCGTTCCGGGCCAGGGTACCATCTGCCAGCACGCAGGGGTATTTGCCCAGCCGCATGGTGCCGCCCTTGGCGGTGACGCCCACCTGATCGGGCATCAGTGCGATGACGGGATGGGCGGTAAGGCCGGAGAATTCGGCGCTGTGGGCGTCGGCCCACCCGGCCACATGCCGGGCATATTCAATGACGGCGATCTGCATGCCCAGGCAGATGCCGAAATACGGTACGTCGTTCTCCCGGGCGTACTGTGCTGCCAGGATCATGCCCTCGATACCCCGGTCGCCGAAGCCGCCGGGCACCAGAACGCCGGAGCAATCTCCCAGCACCCGGCCAACGTTTTCCGCCGTCAGGCCCTCGGAGTCCACCCATTTGATATTCACCTTGGCGTCGCAGGCCGTCCCCGCATGGAACAGGGACTCCACCACGCTGAGATAGGCGTCGTGGAGGCCGGTATATTTGCCCACCAGGGCGATCTGCACGGTCTTGTGTACGCCGTTGATGCGGCGGACCAGCGCTGTCCATTCCGCCAGATCCGGCTCCCGCTGGGGCAGGCCCAGCTTCCGGCAGGCCACCCGGCACAGGCCCTCCTTCTCCAGCAGCAGCGGCACCTCATACAGAGTGGAGGCCGTCAGGTTCTGGATAACACAGTCCTCCTCCATGTTGCAGAACAGGGCGATCTTCCGCCGCAGGTCCTCCGGCAGGGGACTGTCGGTGCGGCACACCAGAATATCCGGCTGAATGCCCACAGACAGCAGCTCCTTCACGGAGTGCTGGGTGGGCTTGCTTTTCAGCTCACCGGTGCCGGGGATGGACACCACCAGGGGCACATGGATATACAGCACGTTTTCCCGGCCCTTTTCTGCCGCCACCTGGCGGATGGCCTCCAGATAGGGCTGGCTCTCAATATCGCCCACGGTGCCGCCTACCTCAGTAATGATGATGTCGGTCTGACCGTCGTCCATGGCATAGATGCGGCGCTTGATCTCGTCGGTAACATGGGGGATGATCTGGACGGTGCCGCCCAGATAGCCGCCCTGGCGTTCCCGGTTCAGCACATTCCAGAACACCTTGCCCGAGGACACCGACGCGTTCCCCGTCAGGGATTCGTCCACGAAGCGCTCATAGTGGCCCAGGTCCAGGTCCGTCTCCGCGCCGTCATCGGTGACAAACACCTCGCCGTGCTGGAAGGGGCTCATGGTGCCGGGATCTACATTAAAATAGGGGTCAAACTTCTGATTTTTCACCCGGAAGCCCCGCTGCTTCAGCAGCCGCCCCAGGGATGCCGCGCAGATGCCCTTTCCCAACCCGGACACCACGCCGCCGGTAACAAAGATATGCTTCATCGTGACCACTCCTTACCCGCAGAATACCACGTTAAAATACTTTCAAATTCTACTGCCGCGGTATTTCCTCGTCAAGACGGAATATTTATCAAAATAAAGAATCATTCTGCCGCCATCCCTGCACAAACAGCCAAAATTGCAAAATATGCGGAACTTTTCCTTGCATTCTATCCGCCTGCGTGGTATGGTAGGTTTGGTCCCGCCCTTTCCGGCGGGATTTTTTGCGCCTGCTTTCAATTTCTTTAAGCGCCTTTACCGTCCGTCTGCCCCCGGTCCGTGACAATCGGTATGTTGCAGAAAGAATCGCAAGAGCCCCCGGAGGTCTCCCGATCGGTAGACCCCGGGGGCTTTCTGTGTATTTACACGGAGAACAGAATGTCTGCGTAGGTAGGGTAGGGCCAGTATTTCGCAGCGGTCAGGGACTCCAGCTGATCGATGGACTGGCGGGCCTCCTCCATGCGGCGGACGATCTCCTCCCGGTAATACCGGGCTGCGTCGATGCCGCCCTCGGCATCGGGGGCCTTGTCCATGGCTTCGTTTATGGCCGCCATGGTGTCGTACAGACTGCCGGTAAGGGCGGACAGCTTTTGCAGCAGGTCCTCCTCCACCCGGCAGGGGACCACCAGCTCCCGCTTGTGCAGGATGGCCTGGGTCAGGTCCGCCGTATAGCGGTTCACTGCCGGCAGGATGCCCCGCAGGACCATGTCCCGCAGAGTGGACGCCTCGATGGCCGTGACCTTGCAGTAATTCTCCAGGTGGATCTCGTACCGGGCGCGCATTTCCGTCTCGCTGAGAATATTGTGTCCGGCGAACAGACGGATGTTCTTGGGGTCAATATAGGCGGGCATGCAGTCCACGGTGTCCCGCAGGTTGCTGAGCCCCCGGCGCTGGGCCTCCTGCACCCAATCCTCCCCATAGCCGTTGCCGTTGAAGATGATGCGCTGGTGAGCCTTGAAGGTGTCGTGCAGCAGATTCTGCAGGTCCGCCTGGAAGTCGTTGGACTGCTCCAGGACGTCCGCAAATTCCTCCAGCTCCTGGGCCATGATGGTGTTGAGCACCACGTTGGGGCTGGCGATGGACTGGGACGAACCCAGCATACGGAACTCGAACTTGTTGCCGGTAAAGGCCAGGGGAGAAGTGCGGTTCCGGTCTGTGGTGTCCTGGGGGATCTCCGGCAGGGTGTCCACGCCGATGGCCAGCTTGCGCTTGGCTTTGTCCACGTACTCCTGGCCGCTGATGATGGAATCCAGAATGGCCGTCAGCTCATCGCCCAGGAACACGGAGATGATGGCCGGAGGGGCCTCGTTGCCGCCCAGACGGTGATCGTTGCCGGGATAGGACACGCAGCAGCGCAGCATATCCTGGTATTCGTCCACGCCCTTGATAAACGCCGCCAGGAACAGCAGGAACTGGGCATTCTGGCTGGGAGTTTTGCCGGGCTTGAGCAGATTCTCGCCGGTATCCGTGGCCAGGGACCAGTTATCGTGCTTGCCGCTGCCGTTGATGCCGGCAAAGGGCTTCTCGTGCAGCAGACAAACCAGACCGTGGCGGTCGGCCACCTTCTTCAGGAACTCCATGGTCAGCTGATTGTGGTCGCAGCTGCTGTTGGCGTCAGAGTAGACCTGGGCTACCTCATGCTGGGCCGGGGCTACCTCGTTGTGCTCCGTCTTGGCGGGGACACCCACCTTCCACAGCTCCTGATCCAGCTCATGCATGAACTCCGCCACCCGGGGCTTGATGGCCCCGTAATAGTGGTCGTCCAGCTCCTGGCCCTTGGGGGGCTTGGCGCCGAACAGCGTACGGCCGCACAGCACCAGATCCTCCCGGCGGCGGTACATCTCCTTATCGATGAGGAAGTATTCCTGCTCGGGGCCCACCTGTGCGGTGACGTGCTGGGCCTGGGTGTTGCCGAACAGCCGCAGAATGCGGATGCTCTGGGTGTCCAGCAGCTTCATGGACCGCAGCAGCGGCGTTTTCTTATCCAGAGTCTCGCCGCCGTAGGAGCAGAAGATGGTGGGGATATACAGGGTCTTATCCTTGACAAAGGCATAGGCAGTGGGGTCCCAGGCGGTGTAGCCCCGGGCCTCGAAGGTGGCCCGCAGGCCGCCGGAGGGGAAGCTGGAGGCGTCGGCCTCGCCACGGGACAGCTCCTTGCCGGACAGCTCCATCAGCACGCCGGTGGGGCCGTGGGGGGTGATGAAGCCGTCGTGCTTCTCGGCGGTGAAGCCGGTCATGGGCTGGAACCAGTGGGTATAGTGAGTGGCGCCCTTCTCAATGGCCCAATCCTTCATGGCGGAGGCGATCTCGTCGGCGATGGAGCGATCCAAAGACGTTCCCTGCACCAGGCACTGCTGCCATGCGTTATAGACACGGGCGGGCAGACGCTGTCGCATTTGCTCCTGTGTGAACACCATGCTTCCGAACAGTTCAGGGATACTTGTGACTTTTTCGTTCATTGTAAGGCTCCTTTCGCCGCATTTGCGGTCTGTAGTTCTATCTTTCAGCGGGACACTCCCGCAGGAACACCATCAGATATACCGCGCCAGCGCCTCCATAACAACGGGGGTGACATACGCTTCGATGGCGGCCGCCGCCATCAGCAGGGGCGTGATATGCATCACCAGCAGCCGCGCCAGATTCAGTACTGCGGGGCCCACCAGCCCCTTCTCGTTGTGCCGCACATAGCGCACAATGGTCCGGCACAGGTACAGGCCGCCGGCCATGGCCATAAACAGCGCCGGCAGCTCGAAAACGCCGTGGGGCAGGGTCCCCGCGCCATAATACCATAGAGGCAGGCCCTGCTGGACATAGTACGACGCAAAGCCGCCGAACATCATGGCGTTGATGCCCAGGGACACCGCAGGCAGGTACAGAAACGGGATGAACCCGTAGCCCACCGCCAGCAGACATGCCTGGAAATTGTTGAAGAACAGCTTCACGGCGCTGAAGTTTCCGTCGGCGTCCACGATGCCCCGGTCCGCGATCTGCTCCCGGAACAGATTCATGAGCCGCTCGATGGGGGCGGCGTTTGCCATGGTCACTGCATAGCTGACCACCATGACGGCGGCGAAGGCCAGCACCGTCATACCAAGGGCCCGGCCGAAGCCGTCCCGGTAAAAGCCGTGCAGCTGCCGCCGCTGCCGCGTCAGCCAGTTCAGCATGCCGTCAGCTTTCCAAGGCCCGACCGCAGACGGCGCAGCGTCTCGTCCCGGCCCAGAATGCGGCAGATCTCCACCGCGCCGCCGGGCGTCACCAGCTTGCCTGCTGCCGCAATGCGCACAGGCCACATGAGTGTGGCGTTCTTTACCTCCAGGGACGCGGCCAGCTCTACCAGCGTGTCGTGTATACTCTCGTCCGTCCACTCCGTCAGCGCCTCCAGGGCGGGAATGGCGGCCTGGAGCATCCGGGTGCATACCTGGGGATTGGTCTTGGATTTCTTATTGGTATAGAAGTCCACCGGATAATCCGGCAGCACGTCGAAGAAGTCTACCTTCTCGGGGATCTCCGTCAGCCGTTCGCACCGGGCCTGAAGCAGGGCGGCAATGGCTGCCGCATCATAGGCGGGATTCCGGACGGCCTGACGGATGTAAGGCTCCGCCACCTTGGCAAAGGCGGCAGGCTCCATACTGCGCAGATACACGGCATTGAAGTGGTCCAGCTTGGCCCGGTCGAAAATAGCCGGAGACTTGGAGATACCGGTGATGTCGAAGGCGCGGGTCAGGCCCTCCAGGTCGAAGATCTCCTGCTCCGCCAGCTCCCCCTTGGGGCTCCAGCCCAGCAGGGCCACATAGTTGAGGATGGCCTCCGTCAGATAACCCTGGGCCTTCAGATCCTCGTAGGAGGGGTCGCCGTGGCGCTTGGACATCTTGTTCTGGGCGTCCCGCATCACCGGGGAGCAGTGCACATAGGTGGGCACCTCCCAGCCGAAGGCGTGATACAGCAGGTCATACTTAGGGGCGGAGGACAGATACTCGCTGCCCCGGACCACATGGGTGATGCCCATCAGGTGGTCGTCGATGACGTTGGCGAAGTTATAGGTAGGCAGACCGTCCCGCTTCATCAGCACCTGGTCGTCCAGGGTGCTGTTTTCCATGGTGATGTCGCCGAAAATGGCATCATGGAAGGTGGTGACGCCCTCCGCCGGAATGCGCTGACGGATGACATAGGGCTCGCCTGCGGCCACACGGCGCTCCGCTTCCTCCAGGGGCAGGTCGCGGCAGGGGTCCGCCGCCCGGTCAAACTCGCCGGAATCCTCCTCAGACTCCGTCTTTTCACAGAAGCAGTAATACGCGCCGCCCTTTTCCACCAGCAGCCGGGCATACTTTCCATAGGTATCCCGCCGCTGGGACTGGATATACGGGGCCACAGGGCCGCCCACATCGGGGCCTTCGTCGTGAGTCAGGCCGCACTCGGCCATGGTGCGGTAGATCACGTCCACCGCGCCGTCCACATAGCGGCCCTGGTCCGTGTCCTCGATGCGGAGGATGAAATCCCCGCCGTGGGACCGGGCAATGAGCCAGGTATACAGCGCCGTGCGCAGGTTGCCCACATGCATATAGCCTGTGGGGGACGGGGCGAACCGGGTCCGGACCCGTCCATGGGGGATCTTGGCCTCCATCTGGTCAAAATAGGTCTTATCCAACGACATGCTTTCTTCCTCCCAAATTTAGATAACTAAACGGTTAAATCCAAAATACACTCATTTATTATATTTTGTTCCGGGAAAATGTCAATCATAAATTCCTGCATTTTCTCACAAATTGAAGGGGAAATACGGACTATTCCTTGCCTTTTTGCCCGGAAACGGCAAATATCGGCAGGCAGAGAAATTTCTTCAAAAAACACTTGCATTCTGCATTAAAAAGTGGTAATATTACAGTTGCCTTTGTGAAAAGGACTTTTGTACCAGAAAGAGGTGAACCAGAGCAATGAAGGAAGGAATCCATCCCAATTATCAGCAGACTACTATCAAATGCGCCTGCGGTAATGTAATTGAGACAGGTTCTACGAAGAAGGATATTCGCGTAGAAGTCTGCTCTAAGTGTCACCCCTTCTTCACCGGCAAGCAGAAGCTGGTGGATACCGGCGGACGTGTGGCCAAGTTCAACAAGCGCTTCGGCCTGGACAAGTAAAGACACTTTTTACAGGACCCGTACCATTTTTGGCTGCGGGTCCTTTCTTTTTGCCGCCGGGTGTATTATAATGAAGAAATCCGAAACCGGAAGCGAGGGCAAACATGGAACAAACAACATTACAGGAACAGAAGCGCGACTATGCGGTGCTGGTGGGCCTGCGGTCCCCGGTGCTGGGCGATGACAGCGCCGATGAGGAGAGCCTGGCGGAGCTTGCCGCCCTGGTGGATACCGCCGGGGGTCAGGCTGTAGGCACCATCCTGCAAAGCCGGGACAAGCCGGACCCTCACAGCTTTATCGGCGAGGGCAAGGTGGAGGAGGTCCGCCGCATGGTCCAGGAGGAAAACGCCACCATGGTGATTTTCGACAACGACCTGTCGCCCTCCCAGCTGCGGGTGCTGACGGAGATGACCGGCGTGCAGGTGCTGGACCGCAGCGGCCTGATCCTGGACATCTTCGCCCAGCGGGCCCGCACCCGTGAGGGCCGCCTGCAGGTGGAGCTGGCCCAGTATCAGTATCTGCTGCCCCGGCTCATCGGCATGTGGACCCATCTGGAGCGCCAGGCCGGTACCAGCGGCAAGGGGCCCATCGGCTCCAAGGGCCCCGGTGAGACCCAGCTGGAGACGGACCGCCGCCATATCCACCGCAAGATCGACAAGCTCAAGGCGGAGCTGGAGGAGGTGCGCCGGGTCCGGGGTACTCAGCGCCAGCGCCGCATGAAAAACGAAATCCCCGTGGTGGCCATCGTGGGCTACACCAACGCCGGCAAGTCCACGCTGCTCAATGCCATCACCGGGGCCGGGATCCCCGCCAACAACCGCCTGTTTGATACCCTGGACACCACTACCCGCCTCCTGACCGTCAGCGACACCCTGGACGTGGTGATCTCCGACACCGTGGGCTTTATCCGCAAGCTGCCCCATCAGCTGGTGGAGGCCTTCAAGGCCACCCTGGAGGAGCTGGAATACGCAGACCTGCTGCTCCACGTCATCGACGTGTCCAATCCCCAGTGGCAGCAGCAGGCCGCCATTGTAGAGAGCCTGATCCGGGAGCTGAAGGCGGACCACATTCCCTGTCTGCGGGTATACAACAAGTGTGACCTGGCCTTTTCCGGTCAGCGTACCGCCGGCGAGGACACCGTGTCCATCTCCGCCAAGACCGGCGAGGGGGTGCCGGAGCTGCTGGCGTGCATCGACAAAAAGCTGGACAAGGGTACCCGCCGGGTGACCCTGCACCTGCCCTATGACAAGGCCGGACTTCTGGACGGCCTGTACCGGGAGGCCAAGGTGGAGTCCGTGGAGTATGCTGCCTCCATCGACGTGGTGGCCGTGTGCCCGCCTAAGGTGCTGGGCCAGGTCAAGGACTATGTGGAGGGCTGGCACGAGGAAAGGGAGGATTGGGAGCTATGACGCAGCTGGAAACCTCGCGGCTGATCCTGCGCCCGTGGTGCGGCAGCGACGCCCAGGCCCTGTACCGCTGGGCCAGGGACCCGGAGGTGGGCCCCTCCGCCGGTTGGGCGCCTCACACCTCCGTGGAAAACAGCCGGGAGATCATCCGCACCGTGCTGTCCGAGGAGGGCACCTTCGCGGTGCTGCTCAAGGGCGGCGACGGCGGTCCCATCGGCTCCGTGGGTGTGTTTCCCACGGCGATACCGGTGGGGAAGGGAGAGCCGGAGATCGGCTACTGGATTGCCCACCCCTATTGGGGGCAGGGGCTTGTTCCCGAGGCCGCGGAGGAGCTGCTGCGCTGGCAGTTTCAGGAGACGGGAGTCCAGCGTGTATGGTGCGCCCATTCCCCGGAAAATGAGAAGTCCCGGCGGGTGCAGGAGAAGTGCGGCTTCCGCCATGTCTGCGATACGCCGCCGTCGCCGTGGCCCGACGGAACGGAGCGCCCCGGCGTGTGCCAGGCCATCACAAGACAGGAGTGGGAGGTCCGCCATGGGGGATAAAATCTACGTTCCCTATCAGGAGGCGGAAAGCGAATTTGTGGAAAAGCGCTCCCGGTTCATTGGCCACATCTGGCCGGTGGACAGCGAGGACCAGGCCCAGGAGCTGATCCGCCGGGTGAAGAAGCAGCACTATGATGCCCGGCACAACTGCTGGTGCTATCTGCTGGGCAGCACCGTGGTCCGCTACAGCGACGACGGCGAGCCCCAGGGCACGGCGGGACAGCCTATGCTGGCGGTGCTTCAGCGGGAGAACGTCACCAACGCCGTATGCGTGGTGACCCGGTATTTCGGCGGCATCCTGCTGGGGGCCGGGGGCCTCACCCGGGCCTATGGAAAAAGCGCCCGGGATGCCTTGGCCGCTGCCGGGGTGGCTGCCATGGGGCGGTGGACCGCCGCCCGGTGTACCTGTCCCTATCCGCTGCTGGAGCGGGTGAAGCTGGAGGCTCAGGCCACCGGCGGCACCGTAGACGGCATCGACTACGGGGCGGAGGTCACCTTGAACCTGTCCCTGCCGGAGGACGCTCCAAAGCGGCTTCAGGACCGGCTTACGGAGTTGTCTGCCGGACGGCTGCGTCTGGAGCTGGGGGAGACCCAACTGCGCCCGGGGCCCCGGGAAGAAATATAGCAAGGAGATACAATATGGACGATAACGAAAAGAGGCTGGAAATTCTCCGCCGTACCAAAAAGCGCCGGAAGCAGCTGGATATCACCGTCATTCTGGCGGCGCTGGCCGTACTGTTCCTGATGGCAGGCATTTACCTGCACCAGGCGGTGTACTATATTCTGTTCGCAGCAGCGCTGCTGTCGGCGGCGCTGCAGGTCTACGATCTGCGCCGCACCAAGCGCCAGCTGGAGGAGCAGGACCGCAGGGAGCAGGAGAAAAAGTAATCGTCACACCCGTACCCCGCAGCCGCTGATTGTGCGCTGCGGGGTACGGCCTGTTTTCACCCCCCGGCTCGCAGATCGGGCCGCCGGAAAATCCGGTCGGCCGACATGATCATGGAAACAAGAAAAGGCGCAGCACTCAGCTACGCCCCGGAACAGGTTGCGGTATAAACTTTGTGGGAAATAAAAGAGCAGAGTGTCCATTACAGGATACTCAGATCCTATAAGGACACTCTGCATGGTCGGAGTGCGGGGATTTGAACCCCGGGCCTCTTGGTCCCGAACCAAGCGCGCTACCAACTGCGCTACACCCCGTCAGCCTATCCATTATACGTTTTTTTCCTACGGCTGTCAAGACTGAATTTTCACCAGCTGCGGATGATGTGTGCTGCGGGTTTGAACATTCCGGATGCAACGGTATGTCCGGTGGCCTTTTCGCTGCGGACAAAGGCAGCCTTATCCTCCGGCAGCACCTCGGCATACACAGCGTCCACGCCTGCCTCCCGGGCCACTGCCTCGGCGGTCTTGCCATACCAGGCGCATATGTTCACGAAAGGTTTACAGGAACGGCGGCTGCATGTCTTGTGAAGCCTGGGAAAATCTGATGAATTCGTGCAGCAGAAGCGCCAAAAAGAGGAGAAATCCTTCGATTTCTCCTCTTTTGCTATACACAACGGATTTACAGAGTCTCCTTGATCCGCGCCGCGATCTGGTCGGCGGTAAGGCCATACTCCCGCAGGACCTCCAGGGCCTTGCCGGACTGGCCGAACTGATCGTTGATGCCGATCTTGCGGAACCTGCAGTTGACTTTGCCCATCAGCACATCGGCCACGGCATCGCCCAGGCCGCCGATAACGCTGTGCTCCTCCACAGTCACCACGTTGCCGCACTTCCGGGCCCAATGGCTGACGCAGTCGGCGTCGATGGGCTTGATGGTGTGGACATTGATCACGGCGATGTGGATGCCCTCAGCCTCCAGCAGCTTGGCAGCCTCCAGCGTCTCGCTGACCATCAGGCCGCAGGCGAACACGGCGGCATCCGTTCCTTCGCGCATAACGTTGGCCTTGCCGATCTCGAAGGGATAATCCTCCTCAAACACCGGGGAGGCCAGACGGCCCAGACGCATGTACAGGGGACCCTGGAACTCTGCTGCGGCGAACACAGCCTTCCGTGCCTCGGTGGCGTCGGCGGGCACCACCACGGTCATGCCGGGGATCAGCCGCATCAGCCCGATGTCCTCAATGGCCTGGTGGCTGCCGCCGTCCTCACCCACGGACACACCGGCGTGGGAGCAGCAGATCTTCACGTTGAACCTGGGATAGGCGATGGAGTTGCGGATCTGTTCATAGGCCCGGCCTGCGCCGAACATAGCAAACGTAGAGCAGAAGGGAACCAGACCCATGGTGGACAGGCCCGCGCTGATATCCACCATATCTGCCTCAGCGATACCGCAGTCGAAGAAGCGCTCCGGATGCGCGGCCTTGAAATGCTTGGTCATGGTGGCGCCAGCCAGGTCTGCGTCCAGCACCACGACCTTGTCGTTGACGTTGCCCAGCTCGGCCAGAGCCTTGCCGTATGCCTCGCGGGTCGCGATTTTTTCACTCATGGTCTCAGTCCTCCAATTCCTTCAAAGCCTGCTGCCGCTGCTCCTGGTTGGGAGCCTTGCCGTGCCAGCCCACCTGGTTCTCCATAAAGGAGACGCCCTTGCCCTTGACGGTGTGGGCCAGGATACACTTGGGCACACCGGGAACGGCGGGTGCGCTGAGGGCCGCCTCAATGGTGTCCAGATCGTGGCCGTCGATCTCATGAACATCCAGGCCGAAGGCCCGCAGCTTGGCAGGCAGGTCGCCCAGAGACATGACCTCGTCATTGGTGCCGTCGATCTGCAGGCCGTTGTTGTCGATGATGATGGTCAGATTGTCCAGCTTATAGTGGGCAGCCGCCATGAAGGACTCCCAGATCTGGCCCTCCTGGCACTCGCCGTCGCCCAGCAGGGCATAGACCCTACAGTCCTTGTGCTGGAGCTTGGCGCCCAGCGCCATACCCACGGCGATGGAACAGCCCTGGCCCAGGGAGCCGGTGGCCGCGTCGATGCCGGGAACCTTTTTGCTGTCGGGGTGCCCCTGGAGGATGCTGTGCAGCTGACGGAAATTTTTAAACTCGTCCCGGCTGATGAAGCCCATCTCCGCCAGCACCGCGTAGTAGCAGGGAGCCGCATGGCCCTTGCTCAGCACGAAGCGGTCCCGATCCGGATCGTCGGGGCGCTTGGGGTCCACGTGCATGTGATTGAAAAACAGGCAAGTCATCAGATCCGCTGCGGACAAGGAACCACCGGGGTGGCCGCTGCCGGCATTGGCGGTCATGTTGATAATGTCCCGCCGGACCTGCTTGCTCATGCTGGAAAGCTCTGCCGTATTCATGAGAAACCTCCATATAAAGTATTTACCTGCGTTAGCGTATAGCATTCCGGGCAAAATGTCAATGGTCTGTCATAAAAAAACCCGCAAAAATTTGCGGAAAACGCCGCAAAAGGGGAGAGGGGGCCATAGCCCCCTCTCAGTCGTCCTTATCGCCTATTTTGCCTTTGATTTTCACGTGTGACAAGGGGTTTGCCTTTGCAGCCACCCGCAGTGCTTCATTGTCGATATGGGTATAGATTTCCGTGGTATTCAGGTGCTCGTGTCCCAACACCTCCTGCACCGCCCGCACATCCACGCCGTTTTGCAGCATCAGCGTGGCAGCGGTATGCCGAAGCTTATGAGAGGAGTACTGGGTGCTGTCCAGCCCCGCCTGAGACAGGCGTTTTTTCACCAGGGTATTCACCATAGACCGGCTGATTCGCTGGTTTCGCCCCGACAGAAACAGGGCGTCCCGATCCGGCCCGGTGATGGGCCGGCGCACCGCCAGATAATCCGCCAGCGTATCCTGACACGCCTGGTTCAGATACACGATCCGCACCTTATCACCCTTACCCAGAACCCGCAGTGCGTCGTCGTGGATATCCGCCAGGTTCAGCCCGATCAGCTCCGAAATACGCAGCCCGCAGTTCAGAAACAGTGTCAGAATGCACAGATCCCGCTCCCGGTTTGGTCCATCCACCGACTCCAGCAGGGAAATGCTCTCATCCAGGGTCAGATACCGTGGCAGCGTTTTTTTCAGCTTGGGTGCATCGATATCCTTCACGGGATTGTGATCCAGCTTGTGCACTTTGTTGCATAAATACCCATAAAACGACCGTATCGTCGCCAGCTTTCTGGCCCGGGACGCGGGGCTGAGCCCCTTGGCGGACCGGTCGCTGTTGGGATGCAGCACCCGGTCCCGGCTCAGGTAAGCCATATAAGCGTAGACCTCCGACAGGGTCACGGCCCCTACAAAGGGCAGGTCCACATCCCGGATGTCCACAGCGTCCATGGGCTGCTCCTGCAGCGCCGGGTCCCGGGACCATTTCAGGTAGCGGAAAAAATTCCGCAGGTCCAGATAATACTCATCCACCGTCCGCTGGGAATGGGCCTTGATGGTCTCATGATATGACAGGAAATCCAACAGGATCTCCGGTGAATCTGTTCGATAGTCTGTGTTCATATGCTTTTTCCCATATACGATACGAGAAGGATCTGTGCTTGGATTCCATATGGGCACAAGGGATTCCGTGGAAAAGAATGATAGCCTGCTCTCAATTGAACAAAATTTTTATTTTGTTCAATTACATATACCCCTCACTCTACTTGCCCCACTGCTCCAGATACTGCTCCAGGCACACGCCTTTCTCGTAGATCTCCTTGGCGTATTCCTTGCCGACATAGCGGTAATGCCACGGCTCATACACGATGCCCGTAATGTCCGTCTTGTCCGTGGGATACCGCAGGATGAATCCATACCGCCAGCTGTTTTCCAGCAGCCATTTCTGCACGTCAGTGTTCTCCTGATTGGTGTCCAGCAGCTGATAGCTGACGTCCACAATGTCCACCGCCAACCCCAGCTGATGCTCGCTGGTGCCCGGCACCGCCACCTGGCGCCCGGCTTTGGCCTTGGCGTCCTCCAGGCCGTATCCCTGGTCCATCCATTCCGATACCTTATTATTATAAAGCGTCTCCTGGAAATCCTGTGCCCGATAGGCGGAGCAGATCACCGGCGTCAGCCCTGCGTCGTAGCACCCGTCGATCATTTCCATCAGCGCGTCATAGCAGCGCTTGTCGATCTCCAGCCCGTTGGGCAGGGTCACCAGGTCCACAGACCAGTCCTCCGGCACCTGGTTCCAGGGGTTTACCAGGGTCAGAAGCTCCGGGATCGGCTCCGGGATCGGCTCCGGAGTAGGCTTCGGAGCCTGAGGCTTTTCCTGGGAAATCGGCGTGGCAGGCGTTTCGGCGGGCAGCACCTGGGGCTTTTTCCCCAGCTCCACGATCAGCACCACGGCCAGGATCAGCACGGCACACAGCGCCGGGATCAGCAGCCACCGCCGGCCGCTCCGTTTTCTTCCTGTCGGCCGCCCGGGCGCCTGTTTTTCGGTGGTATACATGAAAATATTCTCCTTTTCAGCTCCGCAGCGTGGGGGGATATGTTCCGTTCTCGTGAAGCCTTGCCAGCTCCCGGGCAACGGCCTGCCGGTCCTGGTGATACGTCATACCGAACCACCGGTCCGCCGAATGCAGCACGGACACGGACAGCCGTCCCTTTTTCAGCAGATCGCCCACCATGTTGGGCAGCAGGCACTCCGCCTTGATCTCCTCCGGCGGCAGCGCCCGCAGGAAGTCGTCCAAATATTCCTCCATCTGGTCGAAAATAGACGGCATAAAGCCCCAGAAGTTCATGGACACCGGCATATCTGCCGCCAGCTCCCGGCGCTGACCGTCGGCCACGTCGGCGATGGTGCCGTCGGGGAACAGCTGGATCTTCAGAGCCTCGTGAATACCTGTCAGATGGCCATCCTCCACGTGGCATACACCACGGGACACGGTACCGTGGGCGCTGACGGTGTTGCGCAGCAGATAACCCACCATGGTGGCCTTTCCCTGCTGCGGCAGGCGGCCCAGCTCCTGATAGATGGCCCGGTACGCATCCACGCCGTAATAGTCGTCGGCATTGATAACGCAGAAGGGCTCCTGGACATAGGGCCGCGCGCACAGCACGGCGTGGGTGGTGCCGAAGGGCTTGGTGCGCCCGGCAGGCACGGTATAGAACGCCGGCAGACTGGAATAGTCCTGCACGGCATAGCAGACCTCCACCGGCTCCCCGTCCCGGGCCGTCAGGCCGGCAATGCGGTCGCCGCACAGCGTGCGCATCAGGTCCACCATGTCGTCCTTGATGATGAATACGATCTTGGTGAAGCCTGCCCGAATAGCGTCGTGAATGGAGTATTCCATGAGGATTTCGCCGCCGGGGCCAACCCCGTCAACCTGTTTATTTCCGCCATAGCGGGAGCCCAGCCCAGCCGCCATGATGACAAGCGCTGCTTTCATGTGTGTTTCCTCCTCGTTTCGCCGGCCCCGCTGTTCCGCAGCGGGTGCGGCATCTTGCTCCCATCATACCACATTTTTTCTGCCGCTTCAACCGTTTTACCCTCCGGGACCCTATCTTCGCCCGGTAAATATAGGGAAATTCATAATTTTGTTACAAATAAGGATGGAAATTTGACGCCGCAGGATATATAATAGGAGACTGTTACCATGTAAATTACAATGGGTGTGCTTTGCGAAGCGGCGCACCGGCGACTTATCCCAACACAAAGGAGAAACGCTATGGCAACTGAAAACACCTCCCCCCGCCGCAGCGGGGCGGATTGGTTTGGTCTGGCCGCCTTCGCTGTGCTGCTGATCAGCAGCACGGTGCTGGTGATTCGTCTGATCTCCACCCGGTTCCTGTCCACAGGCCATCTGCTGCTGGCCTCCGGCGCTCTGCTGGTGCTCAGCGGGCTTCATGGCTGGGTCCAGCTCCCCCGCCGGAACAAAACCGGCGGCAAGATCGTCTGCGGCGTCATCGCCCTGCTGCTGTCTGCCGCCATGATCTACGGCGCGGCGGCCCTGACCTCCGTGCAGCACGCCATTACTGACATCGCCGATAAATCTGCCGAAACCGACATTACCTGCGTCATCGTCAATGCCGATGACCCCGCTCAGAGCGTTGACGACATCAAGGGCTATCTGCTGGGTATTCTGGAGGACCGGGACACGGAGAATACCCAGTCCCTGCTCCAACAGCTTCAGGAGAAGCTGGGCTCAGCGCACCACACGGCCTACGCCTCCCCTGCCCTGCTGACGGACGCCCTGTATGACGATCAGGTGGGCGCCATTCTGCTGAACAAGGGCTACATTCCCCTGCTGGAGGAGCAGGAGGGCTACGCCGACTTTTCCGACCGCACCCGCATCCTGTATGAATACACCACCACCAAAGCCGTGGAGCCTACGCCTGCCGATGCCGATGCCCCGGTGGATGTGACCAAGGACCCCTTTGTGGTCTATTGCAGCGGCATCGACGCCCGCAGCAGCGACATCAGCATCACCAGCCGCAGCGACGTGAATATCCTGGCCGTGGTGAATCCCACCACCCGCCAGATCCTGCTGGTGAACACCCCCCGGGACTATTACCTGCCCCTGGCCCACAACGGCCAGCTGGACAAGCTGACCCACGCCGGGATCTACGGCACCGGCGAATCCATGCGGACCCTGGATAACCTGTACGGCACCCACACGTCCTTTTACATGCGTGTCAACTTTGCCGGGCTCACCCGGATCGTGGACGCTCTGGGCGGCGTAGACGTGTATTCCACAAAGGCCTTCTCCATGGGCGGCTACGATTTCACCGAGGGCGTGAATCACCTGAACGGTGAGGCGGCTCTGTGCTTCTCCCGTGAGCGCTATGCCTTTGCCGATGGCGACAATCAGCGGGGCAAAAACCAGATGGCCGTCATCCAGGCCATCATCAGCAAAGCCTCCTCCCCTGCCGTGCTGAAAAATTACCAGACGCTGCTGTCCTCCCTGTCCGACGCCTTTCTCACCAGCCTCAGCTACGACGACATCGCCGCCCTGGTGCAGATGCAGCCGAAGGATATGTCCGGCTGGCACGTTACCAGCTACGCCGTCTCCGGCTCCGGTGATACCTCGTATTGCTATGCTCTGGGCGATGCCGCCTGGGTCATGCGCCCCAATATGGACACCGTCAACACCGCCAAGGAGCTCATCCGCCAGGTCATGTCCGGCGAAACGCCTCAGCTCCCCTGAGCGGCACACGCAAAAAGATATAGAGAAAAAACAAGGAGAAAACCCATGAGCAGACGTCGCAGAAATGCCTATTCATCCTACTATGGCTCCCGGGGTGGGAGCCGCGGCCTGGCCGACTGGTTCGGGCTGCTTGCCCTGCTGTGCATGCTGGTGTGCAGCGTGATCCTGCTGGTGCGGGTGCTTGGCGCCGGTGTGCTGACCACGGCGCTGACCATTGTGCTGATTCTGGTGCTGGTGCTTCTCAACGGGCTGCATGCCTTTGTGCAGCTGCCGGTGCGCCGCAATGTGGCCGGAAAGCTCATCTGCGCCGTGGTGGCGCTGGTGCTGTCCGCCGCCATGATCTTCACCTCCACCGCCGCCGGCTCCCTTATGAAGTTCCTGTCCAATATCACCTCCGGCGGCTCTGCCAAGACCACCACCTGCGTGGTGGTCCGGGCCGATGACCCCGCCGAGACCGTCAACGATACCTTCGGCTATACCTACGGCATCCTGGAAACCCTGGACCGGGAAAACACCGACGCCGCCCTCTCCCATATTGAGGACGGCATGGGCCAGGTAAAGACCGCCAGCTTCGGCACCCTCACCCAGCTGGCCGACGCCCTGCTGAACCGGCAGGTGGACGCCGTTATCCTCAACAACAGCTACTTCTCCGTCCTCAAGGGCACGGAGGGATACCAGAGCTTCTCCAAGGACACCAAGGTCATTTACCGCTTTTCCATCGACAAGGCGGACCCCGAGCCCATTGCTCCCAACGCCAACATCTCCCGGGAGCCCTTTGTGGTGTATTGCAGCGGCACCGACGAACGGGTGGATTATATCCCCCTCAACAGCCGCAGCGATACCAATATTCTGGCTGTTGTGAACCCCTCCACCCACCAGATTCTGCTGGTCAGCACCCCCCGGGACTATTACCTGCCCCTTCCCTCTTACGGGCAGAAGGATAAGCTCACCCACTTCGGCCTCTACGGCATCGAGGAGTCCATCAAGGGCCTGGAGCAGCTGTATAACGTGGATGTGAACTATTACGCCCGGGTCCACTTTGCCGGTCTGGTGGGCGTCATCGATGCCCTGGGCGGCATCGACGTCAATTCGGATGTGGCCTTCAACACTGTGGGCATGGAGGTGCCCGACGAGGACGGCAGCGGCAACTTCCACTTCGCCGCCTACTCCTTCCAGAAGGGCGTGAATCACCTGGATGGCCGCCAGGCGCTGGCCTTTGCCCGTGAGCGGGACGCCTTCGACGATGGCGACATGCAGCGGGGCCGCAACCAGATGCTGGTAGTCCAGGGCATCGTCAATAAGGCGGCCTCCCCTGCCATTCTGAAAAGCTACCAGGATGTCCTGGCCGCCGCCTCCGACTCCATCGCCACCAATATGCCCAAGGAAGATATTATTTCCCTGGTAAAGATGCAGCTGCAGGATATGTCCGGCTGGAACATCACTACATACGGCCTTGCCGGTGAAAACAGCGCCGACTATTGCTACAGCCTGGGAAATGACGCCCGGTATGCTGTGGTCCTGCCCAATGAACAGATGGTCGCCACTGCCCAGGATCTGATCCAGCAGGTCCTCCGGGGCGAGACGCCCACGGTGAATCCCTGACGAAGAAAGGACGAAACGCTTATGAACGAACAAGAACAGCCCCGCCGGAGACGGCGCCGGCTCTACCGCACCAGTGCCGACTGGTTCGGTCTGGCGGCCATGGGCCTGCTGATGATCTGCAGCCTGGTGCTGCTGGTGCAGCTGATGTCCACCAAGCTGCTGACGGATCTGTACCTCATCGTCATTGAGGTGGTCCTGCTGCTGATCAACGCAGGCCATGTCATCATCCAGCTGCCCATCCGCCGGGTCAAGACCAGCAAGGTAGTCTGCGGCCTGCTGGCGGTGCTGCTGTCCGGCCTGATGCTGTATGGCTCCGTGGCTGCCGCCTCCGGCAGAAGCGCCCTGCTGGCCATTGCGGGCCACACCCTGCAAAAGACCACCTCCTATGTAGTGGTCATGGACGACGACCCTGCCCGCAGCATCGGCGATACCGTGGGCTACACCTTCGGCATCCTCAGCGAGGACGCCGACATCAGCGCCGACAATACCCAGGCCCTGCTGGACGATATCAAGGACGGCCTGGGCGGCCGTGTGGATACCAGCACCTACACGGACCTGACCTCCCTGGCCGACGCCCTGTACGACGGCAACGCCGGGGCCATCATCCTCAACTCCAGCTATCTCACCACGCTGGACAGTCTGGAGGATTACAGCACCTTCTCCAAGGATACCCGCATCATCTATGAATTCAGCACCACCAAGGAGGTGGAGCCCATCAAGCCCAACGCCTCCATCACCTCCCAGCCCTTCATCGTCTATTGCAGCGGCATCGACGCCCGCAGCAGCGATATCAATATCCAGAGCCTCAGTGACGTGAACATTCTGGCGGTGATCCACCCCCGCACCCACCAGATCCTGCTGATCAATACCCCCCGGGATTATTATGTGCCCCTGGCCCGCAACGGGCAGCGGGATAAGCTGACTCATGCCGGCATGTACGGCATCGACGAATCTGCCGCCGTGCTGGGGAACCTCTACGGAGTCAAGGCGGATTACTATGCCCGGGTGAATTTCGCGGGCCTGAAGAAGATCGTGGATGCCCTGGGCGGCGTGGATGTGAACTCCGAACACGAGTTCACCACCGTTGGCATGGAGGTGCCTGACGAAAACGGCGACGGCGTCCATATGGCGGGCTACACCTTCACTCAGGGCATCAACCACCTCAACGGAGAGCAGGCCCTGTGCTTCGCCCGGGAGCGCCACGCCTTCGGCGACGGCGATAATCAGCGGGGCCGCAACCAGATGGCCGTGATCCGCGCCATTGTGGACAAGGCCTCCTCCCCTGCTATCCTCAAGGGATATCAGAAGGTCCTGGACGCCGTGTCCTCCTCCTTCATCACCAGCCTGACCTACGAGGACATCAGCAGCCTGGTGCAGATGCAGCTGCGGGACAACGTCCATTGGAACATCACCAGCTATTCCGTCAGCGGCGAAGGCGGCATGGAGCCGTGCTATTCCGCCGGCAACGAGACCCTGTGGGTCATGTGGCCCAACGCCACCCAGATCAATACCGCCAAGAGCCTGATCCAGCAGGTTCTGAACGGCGAGACCCCTGCCCTGCCCCAGGATTGACCACACTTCCCCATGCAAAACCCCATGCAAAACCCCATGCAAAACCCCATGCAGAATGCCCGGTGCTGCCGGGCATTTTGCAAGAGCTTGTCAAAAAGGGGCGGTGCCCTTTTTTGACAAGAGAGATTTCGCTCCGACCCGTGCGTTTCGGTGGGCTGTAAGCCCGCCGAAACACACTCTGGCCGCGCAAAGAGAATAGAAAGAGAAAGAGGAGAACATCACCGTGCAAAAGAAAACCCTGGGGCATCTCTATGCCCTGTTTACCATTCTGGTCTGGGGCAGCTGCTTTGTGCTGACCAAGGTCATGCTGACGGCCTACACCCCCACCCAGATCATCCCCCTGCGGATGGGCCTTGCCTACCTGACCCTGTGGGCCCTGCGGCCCAGGACCCTGAAGCTCCCCTGGAAGGATGAGCTGATGTTCATCCTCATCGGCATCACCGGCGGCAGCGTCTACTTCTTCCTGCAAAATACCGCCGCCGCCCATACCTCCGCCGCCAACGTCAGTATTCTGGTATCCATGTCCCCTATTCTGACGGTGATCCTGGCGCAGCTGTTCTCCCGCAAGGGGGAAAAGTTGGGAAAGCTGGTGTATATCGGCGCGCTGGTAGCCATCGTCGGCGTGGTGCTGGTGGTGCTCAACGGCACCCTGTCCTTCCACCTGAGCCCCCTGGGCGACCTGCTGGCCCTGGCCGCTGCCCTGATGTGGGCTGTGTACTCCATCCTGGTGAAGAAATATACCGAGCGGTACGACAACTTCCTGGTGACCCGCCGGGTGTTCCTCTGGGCCTTCCTCACCTCCCTGCCCCTGGTGCTGCTGACGGACGGCATGCCCAGCCTGTCTCCCCTGTTTTCCCAGCCGAAAATTCTGATTTCCTGGCTGTTTCTGGGCGTGTTCGGCAATGCGGTATGCTTCGCCATCTGGAACATTGCCTTCAAGCGTCTGGGCGTGGTGGTCACCAACAACTATCTGTATGCCTCCCCCTTTGTCACCGTGGTGGTGGGCTGGCTGCTGCTGGGCGAGAAGATCAGCTGGATGAGTATTCTGGGCGCGGTTCTCATCACCCTGGGCGTGATCTTTGCCAACAAAGACGGCAGCCAATCGTAACGCCATGGACATTCGCAGAGCAGCACCGGCGGATGTACCCGCCATTCTGGAGATTTTCCGCATCGCCAAGGCATACATGGCTGCCCACGGCAACGCCGGTCAGTGGGGCGGCGATTATCCCGGTCTGCCGGAGCTGCTGCCGGACATTGCCCGGGGCCACAGCTATGTCCTGACAGACGGCGGCGTCATCGTCGGCACATTTTCATTTATCATCGGCGACGAACCTACCTACCGGATGCTGCTGAACGGCCATTGGCACGCGGACCGGCCCTACGGCACCATCCACCGCCTGGCCTCCAAGGGAACCGCCCACGGCGTGGCCCGGGCCTGTTTTTCCTTCTGCCTCGGCATCATGGACTATGTCCGCATCGACACCCATGAAAACAATCATACCATGCAGGCTGCCATCACCGGCTACGGTTTCCGTAAATGCGGCAATATCTATGCCTCCAACGGCACCCTGCGCACGGCGTATGATTTCATCCGGCCATAAGCGCTGCAAATAATCAAAACCTCCGGCAGATGCCGGAGGTTTTGATTATTTGCATTTATACGAACCATTCGTTTTCCGCCCGGCGGGTGTAAACGTCCTCCAGCTCGTGCTGGTGAAACAGGTATCCGGGATCGTCAAAATACTTGGCTCCGGCAGGGCACTTTTTTACGCAGGCGCAGCACTTGATGCAGATGCCATTGACCCGGGACACATCCGCCGGGTCAATGGAGCCCATAGGGCACAGCTCCGCGCACAGACCGCAGCCGCCGCACTTTGCCATGTCCGTTCTGGGTTTTACATTCAGGATGCTGATGGGGTTTCCGTGGCGATCCCGTGGAGTGTAATAGGGGCGGATGGGTGTTTCCCCCCGGACGGCAACAGGCGTATTCTCTGTCCCGGCTTGTCCCGCTAATTTCCCGCAGATTTCCCGGGCAAAGGCGGGATGTCCCGCCATATCCCGATCGTCCGGACGGCCCGCGCCCAGGGTCCGGGAGAAGCTGTGCTCCCCCACGAAGGCCCCTGCCGCAATACAGCCGAAGCCGTCTGCCTGGAGCAGGTCCCGCAGCTCGATCAGCGCGTCATCATAGTTCCGGTTGCCGAACAGCACCACCGGCACCGCCAGCGCGCCTCCGCCCCGGACCTTTTCCCGCAGATACGGCAGCAGCACATTGGGCACCCGCCCGGCATACACCGGCGTTCCGAATACCACCAGATCCCTCTCGCAGAAGGAAAGCTCCTTCTGCCGGGCCTGGGGCCGGGTAAAGTCAAAGCTGCGGCAGGGCACGGAAAGCATCCGGGCCAGCTCTCCGGCAACGCTGCGCACCGTGCGCTCCGTGGTGCCGGTACCGCTGAAATAAACGGCCCAAACGGTTTTCGGCGTCATGGTTTTACCCCTTTTCTCTCTGATTTCTGGGTTTTACAGGCTGAAATCTTCCTCCTTCAGCCCGTCGGTGGACAACTGAGCCGGACGGGGCGGAACCCGCTTCAACGGGTCGTAGCGGAAGCGGAAGCAGTGGTTTTCCGCCGCCACGATGCCCTTTTTCATGCAGGCCACCTGCGTCTCATTGATGCGGACCCCCTGAGCGCAATAGGCGCAGCGGGGCTCGATATCCTTGCGGAACAGCATGAAACCGCCTCCTTACATGGTGTCCAGCCGCACCTTGCCATCCTCTGCGGTGGCCCGCAGCTGAGTGATGGGGTGCTCGAAGCTGTCGATGATCTGAACCGCCATGGGGTCCTCCAGCTCCTTCTGGATGCAGCGGCGCAGATTCCGGGCGCCGTAGGCCGCAGAATAGGAGGATTTCACCAGATGCTCCACCAGCGCGTCGTCATAGGTGAAGGTGTACCCCTTCTCCCGCAGGGAATCCCGCAGCTCATCCAGCATGATCCGGGCGATGGCGGCAAAATTCTCCTCCGTCAGCTGGTGGAAATAGACGATCTCGTCCACGCGGTTGATAAATTCCGGACGCAGGAATTCCCGCAGAGCCTTCATGGTGCGCTCACGGCCCTGGTCGTCGGCGCTGCGTCCAAAGCCCACGGAACCGGCGGCCCTGTCGGACCCGGCGTTGGAGGTCATGACGATGACGGTGTTTTCAAAATTCACCTTGCGGCCATGGGCATCGGTGATCTCGCCGTCGTCCAGAATTTGCAGCAGGATGTTCAGCACATCCGGATGGGCCTTTTCGATCTCGTCGAACAGAATGACAGAATAGGGCTTGCGGCGGATCTTCTCCGTCAGCTGGCCTGCCTCGTCATAGCCCACATAGCCCGGAGGCGAGCCCACCAGACGGGAAACAGAGTGCTTTTCCATGAACTCGGACATATCCAGGCGAATCAGCGCATCCGGGGTGTTGAACAAGTCGGCGGCCAGCTGCTTTACCAGCTCCGTCTTGCCCACGCCGGTGCTGCCCACGAAAATAAAGCTGACGGGCTTGTGCTTGGGGGAAATACCCACCCGGCTGCGGCGGATGGCGGCGGACACGGCGGAAACCGCCTCGTCCTGGCCCACGATATGCTGCTTCAGACGCTCCTCCAGCTGGGACAGGCGGCGGAATTCCTCCTCCTTGATCTTGCTGGCAGGAATCTTGGTCCACATCTCAATGACCCGGGCGATATTGTCCATGGTCAGCTGGGGCGTACCCTTGGCCTCCAGGGCAGACAGCTCCTGCTGCAGCCGCAGCTCCTGGCTGCGGAGCTCGGCAATGCGGGCATAGCGGGCGTCCAGCTCCTCCTGGGACAGCTCCTGCCCCTCCGGCGGCTGGGCAGACATCAGGGTCTCCCGCTCGAAGGTGACGTTCTCCAGGTCCCGCTTGACCTCCATGCGGCGGTTGATGTCCGGGTCGTGGAGGTTCATATCGGAGCAGGCCTCGTCGATAAGGTCAATGGCCTTATCCGGCAGGAACCGGTCGGTGATATAACGCTCGGACAGCGCAACCGCCTGGCGCAGCACCCCCTGGGGGATGGAAACGCCGTGATACGACTCGTAGTAGTGGGCGATGCCCTGGAGGATCTTCAGCGTATCCTCCAGGCTGGGCTCGTTGACGGTGACCGGCTGGAAGCGGCGCTCCAGGGCGGTGTCCTTTTCAATGTGCTTGCGGTATTCGTTGAAGGTGGTGGCGCCGATGACCTGGATCTCGCCCCGGGACAGGGCAGGCTTGAGGATATTGGCGGCGTTCATGCTGCCCTCGGCGTCTCCGGCCCCAACAATGTTGTGGACCTCGTCGATGACCAGGATGATATTTCCCAGCTTACGGATCTCCTCAATAAGGCCCTTCATACGGCTTTCAAACTGGCCCCGGAACTGGGTCCCGGCCACCAGAGCCGTCAGGTCCAGCAGGTATACCTGCTTATCCCGCAGCTTGAAGGGCACGTCGCCGGCCACAATGCGCTGGGCCAGACCCTCGGCAATGGCCGTCTTGCCCACGCCGGGTTCGCCGATGAGGCAGGGGTTGTTCTTCTGGCGGCGGTTCAGAATCTGCACCACACGCTGGATCTCCTCCTCCCGGCCGATGACCGCGTCCAGCTTGCCGTCCCGGGCCCGCTGGCTGAGATTGATGCAGTAGCTGTCCAGATACTTGTGCTTTTTGTCGGCCTTGCGGCCCTTGGGAGTCTCCTCCCGTCCGGAGGGCGCGTCGGACTTCTCCGCCGGGGGGTTGCTGCTTCCGAACAGGCGGTTCAAAAACGGGAAGGTGGCGGTCTTGCCGCTTTCCTCATCATCGTCACCGTCGTCGTCCTGGGCCTCGGTCATGTCGCTGAGCTCCTCTGCGCCGCCGAAGGCCTGCATCATCTCGTTGTTGATGTTCTCCAGATCCTCCGGGGAGATGCCCATTTTCTTCATCATCTCCTCCACCTGGGGCAGGCCCAGCTGGGCGGCGCATTTCAGGCACAGGCCCTCGTTGACCATCTCGCCCTTTTCATTCTGCCGGGAAATAAAGACCACGGCCACATTTTTCTTACATTTGGAACAAAGAGTCGGTTGCATGGTTTTCCTCCGTTATGCGGGTAAATTGGTCACAGCGTCGCCAGGAGCCCCAGCGGCGTGTGGGTTGCAAAGAATTTCAGCAGGGTGGTCTTTTCCACCAGCTCCGGGGTGATGAGCCATCCAAAGCGCTGCATGGCCCATACGACCACAAACAGCGTAAGACCGCCGCACACCAGACCCAGGGCCGCTCCGCCCAAGCCGTTGACGGTGCTGACCAGAGGGAGCCTGGTGACAATGGCATTCAGCGGCTTCATCAAAAGCCACAGCAGCACCAGCAGAATCAGGAACACCACCACATACACCGCCGTCCCCGCCACGGAACGGGCGATGCTCTGGGCCACAGCCCGGATGACGGTCTCGCCGGTTTGCAGCACCCGCTGGTGAACGGCATCCAGCATCTTCTGGAGGCCGCTGCCCCGGAAGCTGAATGCCTGGAGCATCTGTCCGGCGTCGGCGGCGTGGCTTTCCTCCAGCTTCCGCTCCACCCGCTGGGTGACCCGGGGCTCGATCCACTGGGCCACAGGCTCCGCCAGGTGGTCGGCGGCCCAGGAGGCGCCCCACAGGGCCACCAGAACAATCAAGAGGCCCGCCAGGCTTTTCAGCAGGCCACGCCTGGCGCCCAGCCAAGCGGCGGCCACCAGCGCGGCCAGCACCAGAATATCGGCAAACAGGGACATAGGCATTTCTCCTTTCGGGGTCAGGGCAGGAACACGCTGGCGGCAGCGGAGCCGGCCAGCACCGCAGAGCCGTCGCCGCGCATGAGGACATCCCCGGCGCTGCTGACGCCCTGAAGCGTGGCGTATTCCTTGAGGTTCTTGTTATAAATCACCAGCCGGTCGGCAAACAGCACCGCCACATACCGGCCGGAGGCGGACATGCTCAGCACATCGCCATCCAGGTCCAGGGAGCCCAGCTCCTTGCCGTCGCTGTTCACCGTTACCAGCCGCAGCTGGCTGCCCACCTTATAGCGGCCCAGCAGCACGGCGGCATAGCCGTCGCCCTCCAGGCTGCACCGGCGCAGCACGCCGCCGTCATAGCTGTAGGACGCGGCGGCGCGGCCCTTCCGGTCGATGAAGTGGAGGCCATCCTCCGCCACGGCGCAGTAGCGTTTTCCCACAAGGCCCAGGTCGTACACCGCTACACCTGCCAGATCGCAGGAGGCATAGGGGTCCTGGCGGTTCAGCTTGTAGAGAACCACGCTGCTGGTGAAGGCGCCCTGGGACTGGCCCATGGTGACGGCGGCCATCTCCTGACCGTCTCCGGACACGGAGGCAGTCATCAGGAAGCTGTCGGCAGAATGAAAGGCAAACTCCTTTACACCATCCTCGTCGTACACCTCCACCGCGGCCTTATAACCCCGCTCGTTGATGGTGACGGCCAGGCGGCCCTCCTGGGTGAGGGTGACGGACAAAATCTCGCCGCCGCAGGTGATCCTGCGGACAAGGCCATGGGAATTGAGCACATAGACGTCGGTGCCGCCGATGTCATAGGCGGCAGCAATGCCTTGATTCTGCGCTACTGTACAGGAGGTCCACTTTACAGTCTCATTACACACCACCTGGCCGTTTTCCTGCATCACCAGCAGCTGACTGTTGGTGACGATGGCCAGACTGCCGTCCAGTGAGGCGAAGCAGCTGGTGCGGTCGGCGGCATAGTGGTACAGCTGGGCGCAGCCCGTCTCATCTTTTTTTGCCCGGGCATAGGTGATGCTGCGGCGCAGGCCATCAAAGGCGGTGGTATCCGTCAATGAGGCCACCAGCAGCACCGCCGCCAGCACTGCGGCGGTCACGGCAAACCATACGGGCTTCCAGTTCAGCTTCTTCCGCTTCTGTACCCGGCGGGGGGCATCCTCCTGGGGGTTGCCGCGGTCAAATTCCATCTGGTCCATTGAGTCTTTCATCTTCATACCACACCCTCGTCAGGTACAGACCTCCCGGCGGGGCGGTGGGCCCGGCCAGAGTACGGTTGCCGCTGTCCAGGATGGCGGGGATCTCCTCCGGCGTCAGCTTCCCCTCTGCCGCATAGAGCACCGTGCCGGTAATGGCCCGTACCATATTATACAAAAAGCCGTTGGCGCAGACCTTCAATTCCAAAAGGTCCCCCTGCCGCCGGACCCGGCAATAGTAGATGGTGCGGACGGTGCTGCGGACGTTGGTCCCCACGCTGCGCACGGCGGCGAAATCATGGGTCCCCTCGAACATCCGGGCAGCACGGTCCATGACCTCCTCGTCCAGGCGCTTGGGGTAAAAATACGCTCTGTTTACGTAAAACGGGTTCTTTACCCGGGAATTGTAAATGCGATAGGTGTACTCCTTTTTGATGCAGGAGCCGATGGCGTTGAAATCCTCCGCCACCTCATAGGCCGCCTTCACCACGATGTCCTCGGGAATATGGGTGTTCACGGCGAAGGGCAGCCGGTCCACAGGAATGCGGGAATCGGTGCGGAAATTGGCCACATAATGCTCGGCGTGGACCCCGGCGTCGGTGCGTCCGCAGCCGGTGCACTTGATGGGCTGGCCGCACACCATGGACAGGCCCCGTTCCAGGGTCTGGGCCACGGTGGTCTCGGTTTTCTGCACCTGCCACCCGTGGTAGGCGGTGCCGTTGTACATCAGGATCAGGGCGATGTTGCGCATAACGTACCTCTCAGATTCCCAGCCGGCCCAGGGCGATGATCCCGGCCGTCAGGGCGATGAAGCCCAGCAGCACCCAAATGTCGACGGCGCGATACCGAAGCACATGGAGGGCGGTGCGGCCCTGGCCGCCGTGGTAGCAGCGGCACTCCATGGCCGTGGCCAGCTCGTCGGCCCGGCGGAAGGCGCTGATGAACAGGGGCACCAGAATGGGCACCAGGGCCCGGGCCCGCTGGAAGATATTGCCGGATTCAAAGTCCGCGCCCCGGGCCTTCTGGGCGGACATGATCTTGTCCGTCTCCTCAATCAGCGTGGGGATGAACCGCAGGGCAATGGACATCATCATGGCCAGCTCATGGATGGGCAGGCGCAGCTTTTTCAGCGGCGACAGCAGACTCTCCAGCCCGTCCGTCAGGGAGATGGGGCTGGTGGTATAGGTCAGCAGGAAGGTGCCCATGATGAGCATCACAATGCGCAGGATCATGTAGATGGCGGAGCGCAGACCCTCCTGGGTGATATGGCTCAGCAGCCAGCCTGTTCCCAAGGGCGTGCCGCTGGTGAAAAACAGGTTCATAATGGCCGTGAAGGCCACGATGATGTAAATGGGCTTCAGGCCCCGGGTCAGTGACCGGAAGGGCACCCGGGACACCAGAATGCACAGAACCAGCACCGCCATGACCATGGCGTAGGTTACCACGCCCTTGGCGTTGAACAGAGCCACGATATACAGGATCACCGCAATGAGCTTGGTGCGGGGGTCCAGCCGGTGGATAAACGTATCGCCGGGGAAAAACTGGCCCAGGGTGATATCCTTCAGCATACGCCCGCCTCCCCTCTGACGGAGAGCAGCGCCTGCTCCAGCTCGTCCACGGTGTAGACCGCCGTGTCGATCTCCAGGCCCATCCGGCGCAGAGCCAGGGCAATCTTGGTGGCCTGGGGCACGTCCAGGCCCACGTCCTCCAGATCGTCGGCCCGGCGGAATACCTGACGGGGCGTGCCGTCCATATACACATGGCTGCCCCGCAGCACCAGGATGCGGTCCACGTTGCAGGCGATCTCCTCCATGCTGTGGCTCACCAGAATGACGGTGGTGCCGCGCTTTTGGTGATAGGCCCGGATCTGGGCCAGAATGGCCTCCCGGCCCCGGGGGTCCAGCCCCGCCGTGGGCTCGTCCAGGATCAGGACCTTGGGCTCCATGGCGATGACCCCGGCGATGGCTACCCGGCGCTTCTGGCCGCCGGACAGGTCAAAGGGCGACTTGTCCAGCTGGTCCTCCGTCAAACCCACCAGGGCGGCGGATTCCCGGACCCGGCGGTCGATTTCCTCCTTGGAAAGACCCATGTTGCCCGGGCCGAAGGCAATATCCTTGTACACCGTTTCCTCAAACAGCTGGTACTCCGGGTACTGGAACACCAGGCCCACCTGAAAGCGGACCTGACGAATTTTCTTGGGCTCGGCCCAGATATCCTTCCCGTCCAGCAGGACGCGGCCCTGGGTGGGACGCAGCAGCCCGTTGAGATGCTGGATCAGGGTGGACTTTCCGGAGCCGGTATGGCCGATGATGCCCAGAAACTCCCCGGGCATCACGTCTATGCTGACATCCTCCACCGCGCTGCGCTGGAACGGGGTCCCGGCGCTGTAGGTGTGGGTCAGGTGCTCTACTCGAATGATCGGTTCCAACTTCGTTTACTTCCCTTCCGCGCCATGGAGCGCCTGGAATATGGCGCGGGCACACTCATCAACGGTAATGGCCGTCAGGGGCAGGGACATGCCATGCCCGTTCAGCCGGTGCAGCAGCTCCACCGTGTCCGGGGCCGCCAGGCCCAGGGAGCGAAGCTCCTCCACCCGGGAGAAAATGTCCCGGGGCGTGCCGTCCATGGCCACCACGCCGTCGTTCATCACGATGACCCGGTCGGCGTCCTCGGCCTCGGACATATGATGGGTGATGTGAACCACGGTGATGCCCCGCTGGCGGTTCAGCCGGTGGACGGTGTCCAGCACCTCCCGGCGTCCGGCAGGGTCCAGCATGGCCGTGGCCTCGTCCAGCACGATGCATTCCGGCTCCATGGCGATGACCCCGGCGATGGCCACCCGCTGCTTCTGTCCGCCGGACAGCAGGTGCGGCGCATGGCGGGCGAACTCCGTCATGCCCACCGCCGCCAGGGCGTCGTCCACCCGGCGGCGAATTTCTGCCGTGGGGACACCCAGATTCTCCGGGGCAAAGGCCACATCCTCCTCCACCACGTTGGCCACGATCTGGTTGTCGGGATTCTGGAACACCATGCCCACCCGGCGGCGGATCTCCAGCAGAAGGTCCTCGTCCTGGGTGTTCATGCCCTCTACATATACCGCGCCGCCGGAGGGCAGCAGCACGGCGTTGAAATGCTTGGCAAGGGTGGATTTGCCGGAACCGTTGTGGCCCAGCACCACCACAAAGCTGCCCTTTTCGATGGACAGGGTCACATCCTCCAGGGCTGTGGTCCGACGCTGGCCCTCCTCCACCGGGTAGGAGAAGGAGAGTGCGTCGGTTCGGATCATTGCTTGCATTGGCTTTCTCTTTTCTGCGATATTTTTACTTGCTCATCCAGCGGCCCGTGGCGCCGCAGGGCAGCGCCATGCCGGAATCCGTGCACGGCAGGCCCAGCTCGTCCCAGGTGACCCGGCCGCCAAAGCGCCGTCCCACCAGCATTTGCAGGATATAGCCCAGCACCGACGGGGCCAGCCCCGTGGTATAGGAGTTCAGGATCACGAACAGGGGCTTGTCCGACAGCACCCGGGCGCACAGCTTCACGAAGGGATAGAGATTCTCCTCCAGCTTCCACACCTCGCCGCCGGGTCCCCGCCCGTAGCTGGGCGGGTCCATGATGATGGCATCGTAGGTTTTGCCCCGGCGGATCTCCCGCTCAACGAACTTGGCGCAGTCGTCCACGATCCAGCGGATGGGAGCGTCCTGGAGTCCGGAGACCCGGGCGTTCTCCTTGGCCCAGGCCACCATGCCCTTGGCGGCGTCCACATGGCAGACGCTGGCTCCGGCGGCGGCGCAGGCCACCGTGGCCCCGCCGGTATAGGCGAACAGGTTCAGCACCCGGATGGGGCGTCCCGCCTGGCGGATCTGCTCCATGGCGAAGTCCCAGTTGGCAGCCTGCTCCGGAAACAGCCCTGTGTGCTTGAAGTTCATGGGCTTCACCTGGAACCGCAGGCTTTTATAGGAGATGGGCCAGCTTTCCGGCAGCTTGTTCTTGTCCCAGTGGCCGCCGCCGGTGCTGGAGCGGCTGTACCGGGCGTTGGCCGTGCGCCAGCCGCGGTTTTTCCGGTCCGACTCCCAGATGGCCTGGGGGTCCGGCCGCACCAGGATCTGGTCGCCCCAGCGCTCCAGCTTTTCCCCGCCGCCGCAGTCCAGCAGCTCATAATCCTTCCAGCCATCCGCGATCCACATAATGGGTATACCTCCGCACATTAAATCAGTTTATTATACAATATCCCGGCCCCCAGCGTCAAGTGCGGCTTTGACATTCGGGGTGACGGCGTTTTGCCGGACAAAAAAAGGAGCCGCCCGCCTATGCGGGCAACTCCCTTTTTACAATTTACGGAATCAGCGCTCAGCCGTTCTCACGCATCTTGGCGAAGCAGTCGCTGCAATAAACAGGACGGTCGCTCTTGGGCTCGAAGGGCACACGGGCCTCGCCGCCGCAGGCAGCGCAGGTAGCGGTGAAGAACTCCCGGGGGCCGCGGGCGGCGTTCTTGCGAGCGTCGCGGCAAGCCTTGCAGCGCTGGGGCTCGTTCTGGAAGCCGCGCTCAGCATAGAACTCCTGCTCACCGGCGGTGAACACGAACTCCTTACCGCACTCCTTGCAAACCAAAGTCTTGTCTTCGTACATGATTTTACCCTCTCTTTGAGATGAAATATATTGCGTTCAGCTGTTGCTGATATCGCCGGATGAAAGCTGCCGCGCCACTTTGCGGCGGATCCGCTGCACGGCGTTGTCCACCGATTTGATGGGCCTGCCAACAGTTTCCGCGATCTCACAGTATGCGAGACCGTCTAAAAATAACCCTAAAATCTTTTCCTCGAAAGCGGACAACTGTTTGCGGGTATTCTCCAGCAGACTGGCAGCCTTTTCTCTGTCGATCAACAACAGCTCGGGATCGACCTGTGCGAAGGTGGGACTTGCGTTCAGAAGCGAGGGATTCAAGGGGACGGATTGATTGAGCGGTGCGTTTTTCTGGCTGGCGTCGCGCTTGAGCGCGGAACACACCTGTTGATGGATGCATAGACCCGCAAAGGGACGAAACAGAGAAGAACGGGCGGGGTCAAACTCCCGCATGGCCTTGATGAGGCCAAACATTCCCTCCTGCATCAGGTCCTCAGTGTCGCCGCCGATGAGAAAATACGGACGGGCACAGGCACGGACCAGCCAATGATACCGGGTGGCCAAAACATCCTCCGCCTGACGCCGGCCCGCACGACCCAGAGCACAGAGCTCTTCATCGGACAGGTTTTCTAATTGGTCATAGCGAAGTCCAGTATCCAAAATCATAGACATTATACCTTTTCACTAAATAATTTGTCAAGCCTTCTGGGGAAATTTGTGTATCCTGTGATGAAAATCACAGTTTTTTTATGAAATCAGCCAAAACAGAGGCCACCTGATGGGCGATTTCCGTGGTTTTCGCCTCTACCATGACCCGAATCAGGGCCTCGGTGCCGGAGGGACGGATGAGAATGCGGCCCTGGCCGTTCAGCTTTTCCTCCCAGCGGCGGGTCTCCTGCCGGAGACCTTCGTCGGCCATGATGCGCTCCTTGACACCGGGAGTGTGGGGCACATCCACGTTGATGAGCTCCTGGGGATACTGGGGGCAGCGGGCAGCCAGCCGGGAGGCCGGAACGCCGCTGCGGCGCAGAGTCTGCAGGAACTGCAGGGCCGTCAGCTCACCGTCGCCGGTGGTGGCATATTCCCGGAAAATGGTGTGGCCCGACTGTTCGCCGCCGATGGCAAAGCCGTCGGCGAGCATCTTCTCCAGCACATGGCGGTCGCCCACGGCGGTGCAGACCAGGTCCAGGCCGTTCTCCCGGCAATATTCGTGCAGACCCAGGTTGGACATCACTGTGGCAACAACGGTGTTGCCGGAGAGCTTCCCCTGACGCTTCAGCTCGGAGGCGCACACGGCCATGACCTTGTCGCCGTCGATGGTCTGGCCCTTTTCGTCCACCAGCAGGCAGCGGTCGGCGTCACCGTCGAAGGCAATGCCCAGATCATAGCCGCCGGAGACGACGCCCTGGGCCAGGGACTCCAGGTGGGTAGAGCCGCAGCCGTTGTTGATATTGACGCCGTCGGGCTCCGTATGGATGAAGTCGGCGCGGAGGGGCAGCGCACGGAACAGGTCCGGGGCCGTGGCGCTGGCGGCGCCGTTGGCGCAGTCCACCAGCACCCGCAGGCCGGTAAGATCGCAGTCGATGCTGCCCAGCAGGTGCCGGATATAGGCGCTTTGCAGGGCGTGCATGCCGTGGTGACGGCGGCCCACCGTGCTGTCCGCAGCAGGCTGGAGCCGGACATGATCCAGGATCAGACGCTCCACCTGCTCCTCCATCTCGTCAGACAGCTTGTAGCCCTGTCCGTTAAAGACCTTGATGCCGTTGTAGGCATAGGGGTTGTGGGAGGCGGAGATGACAATGCCGGCATCGGCGCGCTGCTGCACCGTCAGAAAAGCCACCGCCGGGGTGGGAATGGTGCCCAGAGGCATCACGTCGCCGCCGACAGAGCAGATACCGGCCATGAGAGCCGCCTCCAGCATGTCGGAGGAAATGCGGGTGTCCTTACCGATGGTAACCAGCGGGCGGCTGCCCTTCTTTTCCGTCAGGACAGCAGCTACCGCCTGCCCAACGTGAAATGCCAGCTCTGCCGTCAGGGTCTGCCCCGCAATGCCGCGGATGCCATCGGTGCCAAAGAGTTTTCCCATATTCCAATTCTCCTATTCGTTAGATTTCCAGCTGTTCCTGCCCCACGAAGTCCATGTGCAGGTGCTCGTATGCCTTACGGGTGACGCAGCGGCCCCGGGGGGTGCGGGTCAGAAAGCCCAGCTGCATCAGATACGGCTCGTACACGTCCTCCAGAGTCACGGATTCCTCGCCGATGGTGGCGGCCAGGGTGTCCAGTCCCACAGGGCCGCCGCCGTAGTTCTCAATGATGGCCCGGAGCATCCGGCGGTCCACCGGGTCCAGACCCAGATAGTCGATCTCCAGGGCCTGGAGGGCGTGGTCCGCCATGCTGCGGGTAATGGTGCCGTCGCCCTTCACCTGGGCAAAGTCCCGGACCCGCCGCAGCATCCGATTGGCGATGCGGGGCGTGCCCCGGGACCGGCGGGCGATCTCCATGGCGCCCTCCGGCTGGATGGGAACACCCAGGATACCGGCGCTGCGGGTGACGATCAGGGCCAGCTCCTCCGGCGTGTACAGCTCCAGCCGCAGGGTAACACCGAAGCGGTCCCGCAGGGGGGCGGACAGCTGTCCGGCCCGGGTGGTGGCCCCGATGAGGGTGAATTTCGGCAGGTCCAGCCGGATGGAGTTGGCCGACGGGCCCTTGCCGATGATGATGTCGATGGCGTAATCCTCCATGGCCGGGTATAGGATCTCCTCCACGGAGCGGTTCAGCCGGTGGATCTCGTCCACAAACAGAATGTCGTTTTCACTGAGATTGGTCAGCAGCGCCGCCAGGTCCCCGGGCTTTTCAATGGCGGGGCCGGAGGTGATGCGGATGTTCACCCCCATCTCGGCGGCGATGATGCCTGCCAGCGTGGTCTTGCCCAGGCCCGGAGGGCCATGGAGCAGCACATGGTCCAGAGGCTCCGTCCGGCGGCGGGCCGCCTCGATGAAGATGGACAGGTTCTCCTTGGCCTTCTGCTGGCCGATGTACTCCCGCAGGGTGTGGGGCCGCAGGGACAGCTCGCCGCTGTCCTCCGGCAGGAAGCTCTTGGATACAAGAGGCTCCTCGTAGATGTCCGTTCCAAAGTCAATGCTCATGCATCCGCCTCCTTACCGCACCATTTTTTTCAGAGCCTGACGGATGATCTCCTCCAGGGGCAGGGCGTCCATGTCGATGCCCTTCAGGGCCAGGCCGATCTCCTGAGAGCCGTAGCCCAGCACCGCCAGCGCGGCGGCGGCCTCGCCGCCCTTGTCGCCGGGAAGGACCACGGGAATCGCGCCGCTGCTCTGGGCGGAGAAGCTGCTCTGATCCTTGGCCAGCTTGTCCTTCAGCTCCAGAATGATGCGCTGGGCGATCTTTTTCCCGATGCCCGGGGCGGCGGTCAGGGCCTTTTCGTCGCCGGTAACGATGGACAGGGCCAGATTCTGGGGCGACGTGGACGACAGCACCGCCAGCGCCGCCTTGGGGCCTACGCCGGAGACGCCGATGAGCATCCTGAAGCTATTGAGTTCCGCCTGGGAGGAAAAGCCATACAGCTCGAAAATATCCTCCCGGACATAAAGATAGGTATACAGCTTGGCGCGTTCACCCTTTTTCAGCTGGGACAGGGTATAGTTGGTGGTGGCGCAGGCATAGCCCACGCCGCCGCAGTCGATGACGGCCAGATTGGGGCCGGTTTCGGCCACGGTGCCGTTTACATAGTAAAACATATCAGACGGTCTCCTTTACATCCGGGTCCTTCTGCCGCAGGAGGCTGGTGGCGCTGCGGGCGCGGCACATGGCGATGGCCAGCGCATCGGCGGCGTCGTCGGGCCGGGGAATGGACTTGAGCTTCAAAAGCCGCCGGGTCATGTCCATGACCTGGTGCTTGTCGGCCAGGCCATAGCCCACTACCGCCTGCTTGATCTGCATGGGGGTGTATTCATATACCGGCAGGTGCATCCGCTGGGCGGTATACAGGATAACGCCCCGGGCGTGGGCCACGGCGATGCCGGTGGTGATGTTCTTGCTGAAAAACAGCTCCTCGATGGACATTTCGTCGGGCCGGAACCGGTTGATGAGCGTCTCCATATCCTGGGCGATCTGCACCAGACGGGCAGCCAGCGGCTGGCCCGCCGGCGTGGTAATGGCCCCGTATTGGATCATCTGCTGCCGGCCCCCCTGGGTTTCGATGACGCCGAAGCCCACCGTGGCCACACCGGGGTCGATGCCTAATATGCGCATAGCTGCTCCTCCACCGTGTAATCGTCTCATTATAACAAATGTTCGTGTAAAAAGCAACACAGCACAGTAAAAAACTGCGCTGTGCTGATTCAGACGTCAGGCCAGAGGATGCGCCTTGTGATAGACATCCTGCAGACGCTGCTTGACAATCTGCGCATAAATCTGGGTGGATGAGATGTCCGCATGGCCCAGCATTTCCTGAATGGAGCGCAGATCCGCCCCGTTTTCCAGCAAATGCACCGCAAAGGAATGGCGCAGGGTGTGGGGCGTGATGTCCTTGGTGATCTCCGCCTTTCCCTGATAATATTTCACGATTTTCCAGAAGCCCTGGCGGGTCATGCGCTGGCCGTTCATGTTGACGAACAGTGCCGGCTCCTCCTGGCCCGCCAGCCGGGGACGCACAGTCTGGATATAGTCACGCAGAGCCTTCACCGCCCGGGGATACAGCGGGATGATCCGTTCTCGTTTTTCGCCGCCGCAGCGCAGAAACGCCGCCTGCAGATTCACATCCTCCCGATTCAGCGCAATAAGCTCCGACACCCGGATGCCGGTGGCGTACAGCAGCTCCAGCATGGCCCGGTCCCGGAACCCTTTTTCGTCCACGCACTTGGGCTGCTCCAGGAGCAGCTCCACTTCCCTGCCCGTCAGGATCTGAGGGCACTTCCGCTCCGCCTTTGCGGCGGCAATGCCCTTAGCAGGGTTGGCCTTCATGGCGTCGGAAACCACCAGGTAATTGTAGAACGATTTGATGGACGCAGCGCTTCGGATAACGGTGGCCGCCGAGCGGCCCCGGTCCGTCAGGTAGGTCAGGTAATCGGACACGGCGGCAGGCTTGACCCGGCGCAGGTCGCTGCCCTCCGGCAGCCAGGCGCAAAACTGTGTGACGTCCCGGATATAGGAGCTGACCGTGTTGGCGGAGGCGTGCTTTTCCTGCTCCAGATAGATGCGGTATTGAGCGATATAGTCAGGCATGCGCGTTTCCTCCTCTCTCTTTTTACAGTACACGGGCGATGACCCATTGCAGCAGCCGAGGGGCCAGCGTCAGCTCCAGGGCCGCTCCCAGCAGCAGTATCAGGCAGCACAGCCCTGCCCGCCGCCAATAGGCGGCATCCGGCAGGCCGGTGCGCTGTCCGCTGCGGCGGTGCGCGGCGGCGGATAAACCCTGCACCGTCAGAAGCAGGGTGCAGGGCAGAACGAACAAGCATCGGGGGCCAAAGGCCGCCAGGGCCAGATACACGCCGCCGCGGCCCAATGCCCGGGCGAAGCAGCCCACGGAAAACGACAGAAAAAAGCCCTGTACCACGGACAGAACCGGCAGCAGAACCAATCCCGCTGCCGTAAGGCCCAGAAGCAGCGCAGCTGCCGGATATCGGAAATAGGCCGCGCCCACGCTGAGCGCCGAGGCCGAAGGCCCTTGGCCATTCGCGGTGGCCTGGGCGTATTCATGCAGATAATCGCTGAGCTCCTGGCGGTCCTGCTGGGGCACAGCCCGGCAGACGGCAAAGCCCAGTGCAGCACCCAGGCACAGCAGCAGGCACACCAGTACCAGCGCCGGAAGCCTCGGGGCCTGCGTCCTTACGGGAAACAGCTTCATTTGCGCACTCACCTCATCTGATTCTATGAGACAAGCAGGGCAAATAGAAGCCATTAGCCCAGCAAAAGGGACGCTCTCTAATATAGGCCAAAAACACCGCCGACGCAAGGCTTTTTTAGGCAGTGAAAGCAAGTTTGTGAGTTATGTTAAATTGTTATGTAAACAGGATTATGTAAACCGCCTGAGCGGGAAACGCCGAATAGCCCTGCATGGGCAGAAAAGGGCAAGATATGGGATGCGGAGCATTCACCGTGTCCCATATCTTGCCCTCACAGATGATCACGATCTGTATAGTCCGGCGTCAAGTGTTTTTTCGCCGCCGGTGCATTTTCGTGATTTTCACCATGGCCTATTTCCGCCTCGCAGGCTTCCGGATCGGTGCGCGGGGGTCCCGGCGCTTTTTCCGGGGCCTCCCGCTGCCCAGCAGCCCCGCCGCCGCGGCGCCCGCAAACAGGGCGGCAGTCAGATACAGGCCGCCCTCCCGGAAGGACGGGTCTCCCAGAGCGACGCCTGCCAGCCCTGCCAGCGGGTACGCAGCCAGAGCCGCTGCCAACGCCGCTGGCAGGGTCCCCTCTCCCCTGCCCCGGATGGCCAGACGCGCCCCTGCGAAGGATGCCAGCACCCAGCAGCCGCAGCTCCAGGCCAATGTCCCGGTTTCCGGCAGCACCCCCTTCACCACCAGCAGCGCCCCCAGAGCGCAGCCACCTGCCGCCGACAGCAAAATAGCGCCTGCTCCCAGCCAGGTCCGTTTTCCCAGGATAGCCCCCAGCACAGACATAAAAAGACCTCCCCTTGCCGCTTTTTCTAAGCGTATGCAGGGGAGGTCTGCTTATGACGGAGAAATTACTCCTGATCGTCTTTTCCCTCGGCCTCAGTTTCGGCGGGAGTCTCCTCCACGGGGGTCTCGGCAGGCTTCTCGGCCTTCTTGGACTTGCGGCTGCCGCGCTGAGCAGCAGCGGCCTGCTCGTCCAGGGTGCCCACAGAGCCGATGGCGGACTTCAGGAACTCGATGCGGACCCGGTCCTCGCTGGTCTCAATGACCACGGTGCGATCGGTGATGGCCACGATGCGCCCATACACGCCGCCGATGGTGGTCAGCCAGTCGCCCTTCTGCAGAGAGCTGCGCATTTCCTCGGCCTGCTTTTTCCGCTTGCTCTCCGGACGGATGAGCATGAAGTAGAAAATGGCGACCATCAGGACGATCATCAGGATAGACATACCGCCGCCGGAGGGGTTGGCAGCGCCGGACGTGGCGGCATAGGCAAATTCAATCATGGGACAAAAACTCCTTCTTTACGAATATAGCGTTATTATACAATAACTCTCTCCCCTTTTGCAAGGGGGACAGGCGAGTTTTTTCGGAAATCTTGCTCAGAGAGAACCGTCAGATCCTTCCGCTGAGCTTTTCGCTGTACTCCCGGCGGAAGTCCGCGAAGCACCCGGCGTCCAGGCTGTCGCGGATGCGCTGGGCCAGCTTGTTGTAAAAGTACAGATTATGCATCACCGCCAGGCGCATGGCCAGCATCTCCTCCGCCGCGAACAGGTGGCGGATGTAGGCCCGGCTGAACCGGCGGCACACCGGACAGTCGCATTCGGGATCGATGGGCCGGTCATCCAGCTTGTACTTGGCGTTCTTGATGTTCATGGCTCCCTGCCAGGTAAAAAGCTTCCCGTGCCGGGCATTCCGGGCAGGCATGACGCAGTCGAAAAAGTCCACGCCCCGGGCCACGCCCTCGATGATGTTGCTGGGAGTGCCCACGCCCATGAGATACCGGGGCTTGTGGGCGGGCATATAGGGCTCCACCGCCTCGATGATCTGATACATGACCTCCGTGGGCTCCCCTACCGCCAGTCCGCCGATGGCGAAGCCGTCGCAGTCGATTTTGGCGATCTGCTGCATGTGCCAGACCCGCAGGTCCTCATAGGTCGCTCCCTGGTTGATGCCGAACAGCATCTGCCGGGGGTTCACGGTATCAGGCAAAGCATTGAGCCGGTCGTGCTCCGCCTTGCACCGCTCCAGCCACCGGAGCGTGCGCTCACAGCTGGCCTTGGCATAATCGTACTCTGCCGGGTTCTCCACGCACTCGTCGAAGGCCATAGCGATATCCGAGCCCAGGTTGGACTGGATGCGCATGCTCTCCTCCGGGCCCATAAAGATCCGGTGACCGTCCAGGTGACTGGCGAAGGTGACGCCCTCCTCCGTGATCTTCCGCAGGCTGGCCAGGGAAAACACCTGGAATCCGCCGGAATCTGTGAGAATGGGGCCGTCCCAGCGCATGAACCGGTGCAGGCCGCCCATCTGACGCACCACATCATCGCCGGGACGCAGGTGCAGATGATAGGTGTTGGACAGCTCGATCTGGCAGCCCAGGTCCCGCAAATCGAAGGCATCTACGCCGCCCTTGATGGCGGCCTGGGTGCCCACGTTCATAAACACCGGGGTCTGTACCACGCCGCCGTGGGCGCACTGGAACTCGCCACGCCGGGCGTGTCCCTCTTTTTTGATGACTTTGAACATAGATTCTCCTTATTGAATGAACATTGCATCGCCAAAGCTGAAGAAACGATACTTTTCCCGGACCGCCTCACGGTACGCCGCCAGGATATGCTCCCGGCCCGCCAGGGCGGACACCAGCATGATCAGGGTGGATTCCGGCAGGTGGAAATTGGTGATCAGCGCATCCATGACCTTGAATCGGTAGCCGGGATAGATGAAAATATCCGTCCACCCGGCGCTGGCCGTCATGGTCCCATCCTCGGCAGCCCAGCTCTCGATGGTGCGGCAGGAGGTGGTGCCCACGCAGATGACCCGCCCGCCGTTTTTCCTTGTCTCGTTGATCAGGTCCGCCGTTTCCTGGGGAATGATGCAGTATTCGCTGTGCATCTCGTGGCCCTCGATCTCGTCCTCCTTCACCGGCCGGAAGGTGCCAAGGCCCACATGCAGTGTAACGTAACCTATCTTTACACCCATTGCCGTCACTCGCTCCAGCAGCTCCTGGGTGAAGTGCAGGCCCGCCGTGGGGGCCGCTGCGGAGCCGTTGACCCTGGAGTATACGGTCTGGTAGCGCTCCTGGTCCTGAAGCTCCTCCTTGATGTAGGGCGGCAGGGGCATTTTGCCCAGCTTCTCCAGCACCTCCAGGAAAATCCCCTCATAGTCGAACCGCACCAGGCGGTTGCCGCCGGGCAGCTCCTCCACCACCTCCGCCGTCAGTTCCCCGTCGCCGAAGGACAGCTTGGCCCCGGTACGCATACGCTTGCCGGGACGCACCAGGCACTCCCAGGTCTTTTGGCCCCGGTCAATGAGCAGCAGTACCTCGCAGGCGCCGCCGCCGGGCAGCCGGTGCCCCAGCAGCCGGGCCGGGAGCACCCGGGAATTATTGAGAATCAGGCAGTCGCCGGGCCGAAGATACTCCGGCAGATCGTAAAAATGCCGGTGCTGCCATGCGCCTGTATTCTTATCCAGCACCAGCAGCCGGGAAGCGTCCCGACGCTGAATAGGCGTCTGTGCGATCAGCTCCGGCGGCAATTCATAATTAAAATCACTTGTTTTCATATCGTTCGTCCTGTTTCCGGTAAATTGTGCCAACGGCACCGTCAAACAAACAGTATAATATATTTTCCTCGTTCCGGCAACCGTTTTTCGGAAAAAAGGAGAGAAAACCGGATGTGGGGTACAGCACATCCCGGGCAGCACCGGAAAAATGCGGCCAAGGTCCGTTTGAAGTGCTTGACAACGGCGCGATCTGTGGTAAAATACAAGCGATAAAGGCAATGACGAGAAGAATCTGCCGCAAAATGCGCCGCAAGCGAGACGGGGATGGTGTGAGCCCGCCGGACGCCTGGCAGAGGGCCGTCTCTGAGCCGGCGGCGACGAGCCGCACGCCCCATCCCCGTTACCGGATGACTGAGATGACGGCTCCGGCCGTTAATTAGGGTGGTACCGTGAAGCATCGCTTCGCCCCTATGTGGGGCGGGGCGTTTTTGTGTTTTAGGAGGCGTATATGGAGCGACGTGTGATCTCTATGGACCGTGACCCCCGCCGGGAGCAGTTTCAGCTGTTCAGCGGCTACACCTTCCCCTACGCCGGGGTAACGGTGCAGCTGGATGTGACGGCTCTGGAGCTGCGGCTGCGGGCGGAGCACAAGCCTGTCTTTCTGACCATGCTGTATGTCATTCACCGGGCGGTGAACCGGGTGCCGGAGCTGCGGCGGCGCATTGAGGACGGCCAGGTGGTGGAGTACGACGAATGCCCGGTGTCCTTCACCGAGCTGAAGCCAGACGGCAGCTATGCATACTGCCGTATGGAGACGGCCCGTATCCCCTACGAAGACTATATCGCCATGGGCCGCCAGCAGCAGGCGGCGGCCCGGCAGGGCGGCACCATTGAAACGGACCGGCAGGCAGAAAGCCCCTGCATCTTTGCCTCGTGCCTGCCGTGGCTGAACTATACGGCTCTGACCCACCCGGCCTGCACTCCGGCGGACAGCAACGTCCGGGTCAGCTGGGGGCAGCTGTTCATGCGCTGTGGCATGACCCAGCTGTCTGTATCCATCCAGGTCCACCACGCCCTGGCGGATGGGTGGCACATTGCCCGGTTTTACCGGGCCCTGGAGGAAGAGATCGCCGCCCTGTGCCCCACAGAAGAAAATCAGTAAAATACATTTGAAATAAAGGAGTAATGAACCATGTCCCATCCCTATCACGGCCTGAATGAACTGCGGGAGATGTTCCTGTCGTTCTTCGAGTCCAAAGGCCATCTGCGGCTGCCCAGCTTTTCTCTGGTGCCCCAGAACGACAAATCCATCCTGCTCATCAACGCCGGCATGACCCCCATGAAGCCCTGGTTCAAGGGCGAGGAGGAGCCCCCCTGCCACCGGGTATGCACCTGCCAGAAGTGCATCCGCACCGGCGACATCGACAACGTGGGCAAGACCGCCCGCCACGGCACCTATTTTGAGATGCTGGGCAACTTCTCCTTCGGCGACTATTTCAAGCACGAGGCCATCGCCTGGAGCTGGGAATTCCTGACCAGCCCCCAGTGGGTGGGCCTGGAGGCCGACCGGCTGTACCCCTCCATCTATCTGGACGATGACGAGGCCTTCGACATCTGGAACAAGGAGATCGGCATTCCCAAGGAGCGCATTTTCCGCTTCGGCAAGGAGGACAACTTCTGGGAGCACGGCTCCGGCCCCTGCGGCCCCTGCTCCGAGATCTACTATGACCGCGGCCCCGAGTACGGCTGCGGCAAGCCCGGGTGCACCGTGGGCTGCGACTGCGACCGGTACATTGAGATCTGGAACAACGTGTTCTCCCAGTTTGACAACGACGGACAGGGCCACTATACCGAGCTGAAGCAGAAGAACATCGACACCGGCATGGGGCTGGAGCGTCTGGCCTGCGTGTGCCAGAATGTGGAGAGCCTGTTCGACGTGGACACCGTGATGAACATCACCCACAAGGTGTCCCAGCTCACCGGCGCTCACTACGGCGAGACGGAAAAGCGGGATGTGTCCCTGCGGGTCATCACCGACCACATCCGCTCTGCCACGTTTATGATCTGCGACGGCATCCTCCCCTCCAACGAGGGCAGGGGCTATGTGCTGCGGCGGCTGCTGCGCCGGGCCGCCCGCCATGGGAAGCTCCTGGGCGTCAATGAGCCGTTCCTGTATCAGGTGGTGGACACCGTGATCCATGAAAACCAGGGACAGTATCCTGATCTGCGGGAAAAGCAGACGTATATCACCAAGGTCATCCGCACCGAGGAGGAGAATTTCGGCCGCACCATCGACGGCGGCATGAAGATCTTCTCCGACCTGCTGGCGGAGCACCAGGCCAAGGGCGAGAAGGTGTTTTCCGGTGCGGACGCCTTCCGGCTGTATGACACCTTTGGCTTCCCCATCGACCTGACGGCGGAGATGGTGGCCGAGCAGGGCATGACCGTGGACGAGGAGAGCTTCCGGCAGCTGATGCAGGAGCAGAAGCAGCGGGCCCGGGAGGCCCGGAAGGCCCTGGGCGACCTGGGCTGGGCCGGCGTGGAGTTCGGCAAGGACATCCCGGCCACGGAGTTCGTGGGCTATGACCACGATGAGCTCGACGCCACGGTGGTGGCTCTGGTGGCCGAGGACGAGCTGCGGGGCGAGATCCCCGCCGGGTCCGACGCCGTGGTGGTGCTGGACAAGTCTCCCTTCTATGCGGAGATGGGCGGCCAGGTGGCCGACCACGGCACCATCAGCGCCCCGGGCATGCTGTTCACCGTGACGGACGTGCAGAAGAACAAGGGCGGTAAATTCATGCACTACGGGCAGCTGACAGAGGGCGCCCTCCATGTGGGCGACACCGTACACGCCGCCATCGACACCCAGCGCCGCAAAGCCATCCGCCGGGCACACAGCACCACTCATCTGCTGGATGCGGCCCTGAAAAAGGTGCTGGGCGACCACGTGCACCAGGCAGGCTCCCTGGTGGAGCCGGACCGGCTGCGCTTCGACTTCACCCACTTTGAGGCCATCACCCCGGACCAGCTGCATCAGGTGGAGGAGCTGGTCAACGATGCCATCCTGGAGGGCTATCCCGTGGTGACGGAGGTGCTGCCCATTGAGGAGGCCAAGAAAAAGGGCGCCGTGGCTATGTTCGGCGAAAAATACGGCGACACCGTCCGGGTGGTGGAGATGGGCGATGTGTCCATCGAGTTCTGCGGCGGCACCCATGTGGACAACACCGCCAAGGCCGGTCCCTTCCGGGTGAAGTCCGAGACCAGCGTGGCCTCCGGCGTGCGCCGGATCGAGGCCACCTGCGGCAAGCTGAGCCTGCAGGGCATGGAGCGCAGCCAGGGCGTGCTGCACAAGGCGGCGCAGTTCCTGAAAACCGCACCTGCCGGACTGCTGGAGCGCATGGAGCAGCAGGCCAACGAGATGAAGCAGCTGCGCCAGGCACTGGATAAGCTGAAGGCCGAGGCGTCCCTGGGCGAGGCCAAGCAGTTCCTGGCCTCCGCCAAGACCGTGAGGGGCCTGCACGTTATCACCACTACCCGCACCGGCATGGACGTGGCCGCCATGCGTACCATGGGCGACTTCCTGCGGGATAAGGACCCGGGCGTGGTGGCCGTTATCGCCAGCATCAACGGCGAAAAGGTGTCCTTCCTGGCCGTATGCGGCAAGGATGCCGTGGCCCGGGGCATCAAGGCCGGCGACCTGGTCCGGTCCGTGTCCGCCGTGTGCGGCGGCAAGGGCGGAGGCAAGCCCGATTCCGCCATGGGCGGCGGCACGGAGCTGCTGAAGGTGGACGACGCCCTGGCAGCCGTGGACGATTTTGTTTCCGAAAAAATCTCCTGAATCCGGGAGAGAGATCATAGAGAAAGGAGCATGACCATGCGAGACGACAACTGCCTGTTCTGCAAGATCGTTGGCGGGGACATTCCCTCCAACAAGCTGTATGAAGATGAGCTGTGCTATGCCTTTTACGACATCGCCCCCCAGGCTCCCACCCACTTTCTGGTGATCCCCAAGGATCACATTGGCTCCGTGGCGGAGGTAAACGGCGGCAACAGCGCCGTGGTGGCCCACATTTTTGAGGTCATCGCCCGGCTGTGCCGGGAGCAGGGCCTGGAGAGCTACCGGGTGGTGTCCAACATCGGCGAGCAGGCCGGTCAGAGTGTGCACCATCTGCACTTCCACGTACTCTCCGGCCGCGACATGACCTGGCCTCCGGGCTAAGGGCACGAAGCAGGCGTACATTCTTCTGGCCAGTCCCCTGAATACGCGAAGCGGCGGGACCCCATATGGGGTCCCGCCGCTTCAGCCTGTCAAAGGAGCGGTCCTCCTCATAGCGGAACAGGAAGCCTTCCGCCGAGGGAAAGCGCTCCTCCGTCACGGCGCAGCCCCGCAGCTGCGCCCGCTGATGCAGAAGCTCTGATACATAGCCGGCGTCCCGGCTGTCGTCGTCGCAGATGGCGATATGATAGGTCATAGGGCCCCTCCCCTTTCAGCGTCCGGCGTGGAGCTTCCGGAACTCCGAGGGCAGCATGCCGAATACCTTTTTGAACTCCGCGGAAAACTTACTCTGACTCTCGTAGCCCACCGCCCGGGCGATCTGTGCCAGACTGTCTCCGGTGTCCAGCAGCAGGGACGACGCCTTCTCCATCCGGTGCTGCCGGATGTGGGCGGCGATGGAGCTGCCGTACTCTGCCTTGAACAGCTCCTTCATGGTGGAGGGGTTCATGAGAAAGTGACGGGACAGCTGCTCGATGGTGATGCGGCTGTCCAGATTCTCCGTCAGCAGGTCGTGGACCTGGTGGATGGCGCTGCGCTGCTGGGGCGTCAGGCCGGCAGCGTGCTCCCCGGCGTGGGCGTCCAGAGGAGGCAAATGCGGCGCGTGAGACACCGCCTCCTCCCGGGGGCAGGTGACCTCCACCGTCCGCTCGATGACCTGATGCAGCAGGCCCGCCACCTCCGTGTCCGCCGCCCGGTAGTAGACCTCCTTGCCGATGCGGCGGCTGATGATAAGGCCGCTGTCCTTCAGCTGGCGCAGATGGTGGGAGGCGGCGGGGCTGCTCATGCCCACCATGGCCGCCAGGTTCACCACACATTCCTCACAGTGGCACAGCAGCCAGAAGATCCGCACCCGGCCGGCGTCGGACAGCAGGCGGCACAGTCCTGCCACCGCCTGAAAGCTCTCCGCCTCCTGCATGCAATGCTCCAGGCGGGACAGCTCCTCGTTGTTTCCGTGCCGGTGAGGCAGCTCCATATGATCCATAGCGCACACGCTCCTTTTCAAAAGTCACCCGTTCGGCAGTTCTTTTCGCCCGAACGGCAGGAATGGGGCAAAAGCCGTTGACTTCTGCCGCTGCATCCATTATAGTACAGTCAACAAGATTAAACAAGTGCTTAATGGTTGAACCAAGCGGCCATTGGGCAGGAAAAGGAGCATCTTATGAAAAAGACTTATCAGATCGAAGTGGACTGTGCCAACTGCGCCAACCTTATGGAGGAGGCTGCCAAGAAAACCGAAGGCGTGCAGGATGCCGTGGTGAACTTCATGACCCAGAAAATGATCGTGGAATTCCGGGAGGGCGCGGACCCCAAGGCCGTGATGAAAGCCGTTCTGAAAAACTGCAGGAAGGTCGAGGACGACTGCGAGATCTATCTGTAAAAACTTGGGACGTGCCGGAATTTCTTCCGGCACGCTCCGCTGAAAGAGGGGAAGGATCATGACCAAAAAGCAAAAGAAAATGCTCTGGCGCATCATTGCCACGGCGGTGATCATTCTGGTCATCAAGCTGTTTTCCATCGGAGGTATCGCCGGAACGCTGCTGTACCTGGCGGCGTATGGGATCATCGGCTATGATATCCTCCGCAAGGCGGGCAAGGGCATTGTCCGGGGTCAGGTGTTCGACGAGAACTTCCTGATGGCCGTGGCCACCGTGGGCGCTATCGGACTGGCGTTTTACGAAAAAAGCGGCGACTTTCTGGAGGCCGTGGCCGTGATGCTGTTCTATCAGATCGGCGAACTGTTCCAGAGCTATGCCGTGGGCAAGAGCCGCCGCAGCATTACTGCCCTGATGGACATCCGGCCCGACTATGCCAATATTGAGCAGGACGGCCAGCTAACCCAGGTGTATCCCGGTGAGGTGCCTGTGGGGGCTGTTATCGTGGTCCAGCCCGGCGAAAAGGTGCCGCTGGACGGCGTGGTGCTGGAGGGCTCCTCCACGCTGAATACCGCCGCCCTGACCGGCGAGAGTCTGCCCCGGGACGTGACCGATGGCGATGAGATCGTCAGCGGCTGCATCAACATGACCGGCGTGCTGAAGATCCGCACCACCAAAGCCTTCGGCGAGTCCACCGTGTCCAAGATTCTGGAGCTGGTGGAAAATTCCAGCTCCCACAAGTCCAAGTCTGAGAACTTCATCTCCAAGTTTGCCCGGGTATATACTCCCGCCGTGTGCGCGGCTGCTCTGGCCCTGGCGGTGCTGCCGCCGGTGGTGCGCCTGCTGGCGGGGCTTGACGGAGACTGGGGTACCTGGCTGTACCGCGCCCTGTCCTTCCTGGTGGTCAGCTGCCCCTGTGCCCTGGTCATCAGCATCCCCCTGAGCTTCTTCGCCGGTCTCGGCGGCGCCAGCCACGAGGGCGTGCTCATCAAGGGCTCCAACTATCTGGAAACGCTGTCCAAAACCAAGGTGGTGGTGTTCGACAAGACCGGCACCCTGACCCAGGGCGTGTTCGACGTCACCGGCGTGCATCACAATTCACTGCCCCGGGAGAAAGTGCTGGAATACGCCGCTCTGGCAGAGTGCGCCTCCTCCCACCCCATCAGCCGCAGCCTCCAGCGGGCCTATGGCGGTCATATCGACCGCGACCGGGTCACGGATATCCGGGAATACAGCGGCAACGGCGTGGTGGCCAGGGTGGACGGTGTCACCGTGGCCGTGGGCAACGATAAGCTCATGGATAAGCTGGGCATTGCCTGGCACGATTGCCACAGCGTGGGTACCATTATCCACCTGGCCCTGGACGGCCAGTACGCCGGCCATATTGTCATCTCCGATGTGGAGAAGCCCCATGCCAAGGACGCCATCGCCGCCCTGAAGCGTATCGGCGTGGAAAAAACCGTAATGCTCACCGGCGACCGGGCCAAGGTGGCGGATCACGTGGCGCAGGATCTGGGCGTGGACGAGGTGCACAGCGAGCTGCTGCCTGCTGATAAGGTATCCCAGGTAGAGCGGCTGCTGAGCCGGGCCGGCGGCAAACTGGCCTTTGTAGGCGACGGCATCAACGACGCGCCGGTGCTGTCCCGGGCCGATATCGGCATCGCCATGGGAGCCATGGGCTCCGACGCGGCCATCGAGGCGGCGGACGTGGTGCTGATGGACGACGATCCCCTGAAGATCGCCAAGGCCATCCGTATCTCCCGCAAGTGCATCCGCATCGTATATGAGAACATCGCCTTTGCCCTGATCGTCAAGGCCCTGTGCCTGCTGCTGGTGGCCGTGGGCGCGGCCAACATGTGGGCCGCGATCTTCGGCGACGTGGGCGTGATGGTCATCGCCGTTCTCAACGCCATCCGTGCTTTGCGGGTAAGCAAGCTGTAAAGCCGGAGAAAAATTGCAAAAAGGGCTATCCGGCGGAAAGCCGGATAGCCCTTTTCTGTCATATGTACGGCCGGGCGCTTACACATACCGCTGGGTGAGCACGTCAAACACACCGCGGGTGGTAAGCCGCAGAGACGGGATCACCGGCAAAGCCATGAAGCTCAGGGTCATGAACGGGTCGATGCCCCGGGACACACCCAGGCGGAAGGCCTCGTCCTTGGCATCCTCCAGCGCGGTGTTGACCGTTACCAGGCTGTCGTCGGACATGATGCCGGCAATAGGCAGGGCCACCTCGCCCAGAACCTGGCCGCCGTCCATGACGGTGATGCCGCCGCGATTTTCCACGATGCGGTTGGCTGCTGCGGCCATGTCCTCCTCCGTGGCCCCCACCACGATGATGTTATGACTGTCGTGGCTGATGGAGGTAGCCACCGCGCCGCGCTTGAGGCCGTAGCCCTTGATATAGCCCAGGCCGATGTGATGGGTATTCTTATGCCGCTCGATGACGGCGATCTTCAGGATGTCCTTTTCCAGGTCGATGTGATCGGCGTAGCCGGCATCCTCGGACACGATTTCCCCGGGCACCATGCCGATAACCGCATGGGGGCGGCTGTCGGTAAAGTCTGCGGCGGACAGGGGGGCCACATGGAAGGTGTCGTGGGCCCGCTTCACCAGATAGGGATCGATCTCCGGAGTGTCAAACTCCCGCAGAACGCCGTCGTACATGAGCTTGCCCTTCTTGTACACCATCTCGATGTTGAAGCCGTCCCAATTGTCGATGACCACAAAATCCGCCAGATAGCCGGGAGCAATGGCGCCGCGGTTGTTCAGCAGGAAGTACCGGGCGGCGGTGTACCCGGCGGCCTTCACCGCCATGATGGGGTCTGCTCCCAGGGAGATGGCTTTTTTCACGATATAGTCAATGTGGCCCTTTTCCAGCAGGTCGTTGGGGTGCTTGTCGTCGGTGCAGAACATGCAGCGCTCAATGTATTTGCCGCACAGCAGAGGGGCCAGCGCCTCCAGATTCCGGGCGGCGGTGCCCTCGCGGATCATAATGAACTGTCCCCGCTCCAGCTTGGCCATGGCCTCCTCCACATTGGAGCACTCATGGTCGGAGTATACCCCGGCGGCGATATAGGCGTTCAGGTCGTTGCCGGTAAGGCCCGGGGCGTGACCGTCGATCTTCTTATGGTGAGCCTGGGAGGCCACGATCTTCTCCACCACCTGGCTGTCGCCGTTGATGATGCCCACAAAGTTCATCATCTCCGCCAGCCCCTGTACCCGGGGATGGTCATAGAAGGAGTCGATGGCCCGGTAGTCCAGGTTGGCCCCGGATTCGTCCAGGGGCGTGGCCGGGACGCAGGAGGGCAGCATGAACCGCACGTCCACCGGCAGTTCCTCGGTAGCCTGGAGCATGTATTCGATGCCGTCGGTGCCCATGACGTTGGCAATTTCGTGGGGGTCGGTGATGACGGTGGTGGTGCCGTGGGGCAGAACAGCCTTGGCAAACTCCTTGGGGCTCACCAGGGAGCTCTCCAGATGGATATGGGCATCAATGAAGCCCGGCAGCACGATCTTGCCGCCTACGTCCGCCTCCACCCTGCCGCGATACTGTCCCATGCCCACAATGAGCCCCTCCGCCACGGCAATATCCCCGCGGCACAGCTCGTTGGAAAACACATTGACATAGGTGGCGTTTTTCAGCACCAGGTCCGCCGGGACCCGGCCCGCCGCCACATCGATGACATGGAGCTTCTTGTTGAGCTTGCGGTTGATCTTCCCTGCGTAACTTTCCTTCACAGCCATAGCCATATCCTTCCTTTCTCCCGCGCCGGGCGGGAACAAAACTGAAAAAGAGCTATCTCTTTTATTAATTTCTCATATTACCACAACTAATAACGCTTGTCCACTGTTTTTTCGGGAAAATCACAGGCCCAGCAGGAGCTTTGCCTTCAGCACGGCGGCAACGGTCTTGCCGTCCTGAATCTGCCCACTCAGGCACTGGTGCACCAACTCATCAAAGGGAATGCGCCGAACGGCCAGAAACTCATCCTCGTCGGGGTGCGTATCGCCGAAGGTCAGCCCCCGGGCCAGATACAGGTGCAGCACCTCGTCGTAGCAGCCCGGGGAGGCGATAATCTCGCCCAAGGGCTGCCATTCTGCCGCCGTAGCCCCCACCTCCTCCTTCAGCTCCCGCCGGGCGGTGGTAAACGGCTCCTCGCCGGGCTCCCGCTTTCCGGCAGGAATCTCCAGCAGCGTCCTGGAGAAGGCATAGCGGTACTGGGTCACCATCGGGACGCATCCGTTCTCGTCCAGGGCCAGAATCCCCACGCCGCCGGGATGCTCCACAATCTCCCGCAGGGAGGTTTTCCCGTTGGGCAGGGCCACCGTATCCACCCGCAGCCGCAGAATGCGGCCCTTGTATATCTCCCGGCTCTCCAGGCATTTTTCCGTCAGATCCATTGTCAGGACTCCTCTCTGTTTTTGCTATCATACGCGCATTCTCCCGGAAAATCAAGAGTGGGTTATTCTCCAAGTAGGATAAGGCTTTTACCTTGCGAAAGCTGCTCAAGCATGGTATAATTTCTGCTGATATTTGAAATTATGCCCCCGCATGGCGGCGGGCCGGGACAAAGGAGACGATTACATGGCAACCTTCACCGTCAACGGGCAAAGCGTCACCGTGGAAAAGAATCAGAAGCTCATCCGCTACCTGCGGGATACCCTGCATCTGACCTCCGTGAAGGACGGGTGCAGCGAGGGTGCCTGCGGCACCTGCCACGTTCTCATCGACGGCAAACCCACCAAGGCCTGCATCCCCCAGACCGACAAGCTGGAGGGCAAGACCATCCTCACGGTGGAGGGCCTTTCCGACTGGGAAAAGCAGGTTTATACCTTCGCCTTCGGCGAGGCGGGCGCCGTCCAGTGCGGCTTCTGCATCCCCGGCATGATCATCTCCGCCAAGGCCCTGCTGGACGGAAATCCCGATCCCACCCGTGAGGAGGCTGCCTTCGCCATCCGCAACAACATCTGCCGCTGCACCGGCTATGTGAAGATCATTGACGGTATCCTGCTGGCCGGTAAGATCCTCCGGGAGGGGAAGCTGCCGGCGGCCTCCGCCGACGACTGGAAAATGGGCAGCCGCGTCCACCGGCTGGACGTGGAGGAAAAGGTCCTGGGCTATGGCCAGTATCCGGATGATGTGTATGTGGACGGGATGTGCTACGGCGGCGCAGTGCGCAGCCAGTACGCCCGGGCCCGGGTCCTGTCCATCGACACCCGCCAGGCGGAGGCCCTGCCCGGCGTGGTGTGCGTTCTGACCCAGAAGGATATCCCTGGCAAGATCAATGTGGGCCACCTGAAGAAGGACCAGCCCACCATGATCGGCGTGGGCGAGATCACACACTATCTGGGTGACGCCGTGGCTCTGGTGTGCGCCCGGGACCAGGAGACGCTGGAGGCCGCCAAAAAGCTGGTGAAGGTAGAGTATGAGGTGCTCCCCGCCGTCCACAACCCGGCGGAGGCCGCTGCACCGGACGCACCCCTGGTGTTTGAGGAGGACGAGAACAACGTTCAGGCATACAAGCACGTCTCCCGGGGAGACGCGGAGGGCGCCATCCGGCATTCCAAATTTGTGCTGACCCGGCACTTCCATACCCCCTGGACAGAGCACGCCTTTCTGGAGCCGGAGTGCTGCGTGGCCCTGCCCCTGCCCAATGGCGGCGTCCGCCTGCTGACCTCGGACCAGAGCTCCCATACCACCATGCACGAGTGCGCCGCCATGCTGGGGGTGGACTATGACCACTGCCAGGTCCAGAACATGCTGGTGGGCGGCGGCTTCGGCGGCAAGGAGGATATGTCCGTTCAGCACCATGCCGCCCTGCTGGCGTATGTGGCCCGTGTGCCGGTGAAGGTAAAGCTCTCCCGGCAGGAGTCCATCCTGGTCCACCCCAAGCGCCACAGCTTCGACATGGACTTCACCATGGGCTGCGACGAAAACGGCATCATCCAGGGCGTCAAGGCCAGCGTGGTGTCCGACACCGGCGCCTTTGCCTCTCTGGGCGGGCCGGTGCTGGAGCGGGCCTGCACCCATGCGGCGGGGCCCTATGCCTATGAAAACTTCGAGATCGAGGGCCGCGCGTATTACACCAACAATCCTCCCGCCGGGGCCTTCCGGGGCTTTGGCGTGACCCAGACCTGCTTCTGCACGGAGACGCTGCTCAACGAGATGGCGGATCTGGTGGGCATCAGCCCCTGGGAGATCCGTTATCGCAACGCCATCCGCCCCGGCGGCGTTTTGCCCAACGGCCAGATCGTGGATGAGTCCACGGGCCTGGTGGAGACGCTGGAGGCCATCAAGCCCGCCTATGACGAGGCCGTTCGCAGCGGCGACCCCGTGGGCATCGCCTGCGCCATGAAAAACGCCGGTGTGGGCGTGGGCATCCCCGATTGGGGCCGCTGCAAGCTCATCGTCGAGGACGATGGCAAGGTGCATATTTACTCCGGCGCGTCCTGCATCGGCCAGGGACTAGGCACCGTGCTGGTGCAGGTGGTGGTCACCAACACCGGCCTCCGCCGGGACGACATCGTCTATGAGCGCAGCAACACCTGGATCGCCCCGGATTCCGGCGACACCTCCGGCTCCCGCCAGACCCTGGTCACCGGCGAGGCCACCCGCCGGGCCTGCGAAAAGCTCTGCGCCGCGCTGGAGGGCAAGGCCCTCCGGGACCTGGCCGGACAGGAGTTTTACGGTGAGTATCTGGCCAAGACAGACCCCCTGGGGGCCGATGTTCCCAACCCCGTCAGCCATGTGGCCTACGGCTACGCCACCCAGATGTGTATCCTGGACCGGGAGACCGGCCGCATCAAGAAGCTGGTGGCCGCTCACGACGTGGGCAAGGCCGTGAACCCTCTCAGCTGCGAGGGGCAGATCGAGGGCGGCGTGGTCATGAGCATGGGCTATGCGCTGACAGAGCAGTATCCCATTGACGACACCTGCAAGCCCACTGCCAGATATGGCACCCTGGGCCTGTTCCGGGCCAATCAGATCCCGCCGGAGATCCAGGCCATCGTGGTGGAAAAGCCCGGCCTGAAGGTAGCAGGCGGCGCCATCGGCATCGGTGAGATCACCTCCATCCCCACGGCCCCCGCCATTGCCGACGCCTATTCCCGGCTGGATGGTCGGCCCCGGCTGCCCCTGCCGCTGGAGAACACCCCTTACGCCCGTAAAAAGTAAGCAAATAGAAAATTCCCCACCTGTCTGACAGTACGTCGTACTGCCTGGCAGGTGGGGAATTTCAATCAGTGCCGGGCCACGGGGTCCCAGCTCTGCTCATCCTCACAGATTATATCCAGATACTCGGTATAGTCGGAATCAGCAGGGTTGCTCTTGGGCGCCTTTGCCTTGTACTGCTCCAGCAAACGGCGGGATTTCTCCGGCGGCTGGACGGTGCCGGCGCCGGCGATGCAGCCGCCGGGGCAGGCCATACCCTCCAGCAGATAGCCGTTGTACTTCCCGGTGCGGGCCATGCGCAGCATCTGGCGGCACTCCCGCAGGCCCTCGGCATACACGGTCTTTACCTGGCGGCCGGGCTCCAGCTTTTCAATGACCTCCTCCACTGCCTTGGCCACGCCGCCGCTGGCGGCAAAGCCCACGCCGGGAGCGGAGGCGGCATACTGGGCCTCCTGGTCGGGGATCTGGGAAAAGTCGATGCTCTTGGCCTCGAACATGCCCCGCAGCTCTTCAAAGGTCAGCACAAAATCCACATCGCTGCGGACGCTGCGGCGGCTGGCCTCCAGCTTCTTTGCGGCGCAGGGGCCGATGAAGGCGATCTTGCAGCCGGGATTGCGGCGCTTCTGGAGCCGGGCCGTCAGCACCATGGGGGTCATGGTCATGGAGATATACGGCGCAAAGCCCGGAAATTCCTTCTTTGCCATAACAGACCAGGCCGGGCAGCAGGACGTGGCCACAAAGGGCTGCTTTTCCGGCACCACCCGCAGGAACTCCTCGGCCTCCTCAATGGCGCACAGGTCCGCACCCACAGCCACCTCCTCCAGGCCGGCGAAGCCCAGCTGCTTCATGGCAGCCTTGATCTGGCCGGGGGTGACCTTCTCGCCGAACTGGCCCCAGAAGGCCGGGGCAATGATGGCAATGACCTTGTCGCCGCCGCGGATAGCGTGGATCAGCTGGAACAGCTGCCCCTTGTCCACGATGGCGCCGAAGGGGCAGTTCACCAGGCACATACCGCAGTTGACGCACTTGTCATAGTTGATCTGGGCCCGGCCGTGCTCATCCTTGCCGATGGCGTCCATGCCGCAGGCCTCCTGGCAGGGGCGGAAGAATTTGATGATGGCCTGATAAGAGCAGGCTGCCTTGCACTTGCCGCACTTGATGCACTTGGTCTGGTCGATGTGGGCCTGGCCGTGCTCAAAATAGATGGCCCCCTTGGGACAGGCGTGGGAGCAGTGACGGGCCAAGCACCCCTGGCAGGCGTTGGTGACCTCGTAATGAGTGTCGGGACAGGCGTGGCAGGCGTACTTGATGATATTGATCAGTGGGGGATCGTAATACTTCTCGGCAATGGCGCTCTCCTCCACACCGTCAGACAGCAGCGTGTGTTCGGACACATCCCGCAGAGGAAGTCCCATGGCCAGACGAATGCGCTCGCCAACAATGGCCCGCTCCAGAAAGATGGACTCGCGGACGGTGCCTACCTCGCCGGGCATCAGCTCATAGGGCAGCTTCTCCAGCCGGGTATAATAGTCCCCGCCCTCGTATGCCAGCTTCGCCACCTCGGCGAACACCTTCTTGCGCATGTCAGTGATGGTGCACTGTAAATTTCTCATGTCTTTTGTTCCCTTTATCCTCGTTAAAAATCCGTTAAGAACCATTGACATACAGACAACGGTCTTTTCTCGGACTTATTATAATAAAAAGTGAAAAAAAAGACAATAGGTGTGAGGCAAATTTTTCTCGCACACTGAAAATTTATTATCGGCAGGTCTGAAAAAAGGGACCCGCAGCAGATTGCTCTGCTGCGAGTCCCTTTCGTCTATATGCCCGCCCGGCACGTTACCGGGCGGCAGAGGGTCACTGAATCTGGATGGTGGAGTTCTGGGGCAGCTGCTTGTGCTCCTTCTTGGGGATGGACAGCTGCAGAATGCCGTTTTCAAACTTGGCGGCCACCTCGCCGGCCTCCACGTCCTCGCCTACATAGAAGCTGCGGCTGCAAGCACCGGCATAGCGCTCCTGGCGGATATACTTGCCCTTCTTGTCGCTCTCGTCCTTGTCCAGGCCCTTGGACGCCTGGATGGTCAGATAGCCGTTCTTCAGCTCCACATTGACCTCATCCTTCTTGAAGCCGGGCAGATCGATATCCAGCTCGTAGCTGTCCGCGGTCTCCCGCACATCGGTCTTCATCAGGTTCTTGCTGTGCTTGCCGTACAGCGGGTCGTGACGCTGGGGCATTACCATCATACCGAAGGGATCCGTAAAGAAATCATCAAACAGGTTCTCACCAAAAATGCTAGGCAACATAAGTCATACCTCCATTCAATTTCCGGGCGGCCTACGGGCCGCACCGCCGAACTTTTGTTACCGTACATACAACGTTCTTTGTGTCTCCCCGGAGGACCTCTCACGGTCCTCTCTCAAGGAACAACTATATCATAGCACGATTTTTAGCACTGTCAATAGGGGAGTGCTAATGTTCACAAAGTATATAATGTTTGTTCACAAAATATACGATTTCTGCCCCGCCCAAGCCGGACGGGGCAGAAATTATACGGTTTTCTCCCCGGTGAGTACCTCCAGGGCCTGGGGTGTGTCCACGTCCGTCAGCTCCCGGGGGGAAGCCTCCACCAGCAGCAGCCGGTCCTCATGCCGCCGGATCACAGCGCTGCCGCCGTGGTCCCCCTCCAGAGCCAACAGCTCCGGAAACAGGCTGGCCGGGAACAGGCAGGGGTTCCCCCGGACGCCGTCGTGGCCCAGGGCCACCAGTCGGTCCGGATGGCTGCGGTAGACCTCTACCAACTGCTCCACACTGTCCCGCCGCAGCAGCGGTTGATCCGACACCTGAAACAGCACCGCATCCATGTCCTGCATATGCGCCATACCCAGAGCGATGGTATGGCTGAGTCCCAGGTCGGGCCGGGAATTCTCCACCGGCAGAAAGCCCATCTCCCGGGCCAGCTCCATGCCTTGAGGGTACTGGGTCACCACCGCCACCCGGTCAAAGCACGACGCGGGCACAGCCTCCAGGGCACGGCGCAGCAGGGTCTTTCCCTCCACCCGGGCGTCCAGCTTATTGCTGCCGAAGCGGCGGGCATTTCCCGCCGCCATGACAATGCAGCCAATTTTCATAGGATCACATCCGTTCCTTCTTGTTATTTGCTCCTATCTATTTTCACCGACGCGCCGCCGGGCCATACGCCCCCGCGCCGGTATATGCTCCACCCGCATTATAAGCAGCGCCTGTGCCCCCTGTCAAGCCATCCCCTCAAGGGGACATAGGCCCCGTGAGCCCCGCGACAGGAAATGCACTGTCATTGGGGCGCGGCATAAGAATCTTTTTCCGTAAACCGAATTTACTCTTTTCAAGTGTGAATTCCTGTGATATAATCAGTTGATTTAAGGAAGGGAGGTCCCTTATGGAATATATCACCCACAGTCCGGCCGAGACCGAGGAACTGGGCTGCCGCCTGGGGCGGACCCTGCGGCCCGGCACAGTGGTGGCGTATTTCGGCGGCCTGGGCATGGGCAAGACCGCCTTTACCCGGGGGCTTGCCCAGGGGCTGGGCTGCCGGGGCCGGGTCACCAGTCCTACCTTTACCATTGTCAACGAGTATGACGGCCCCACTCCCCTGTTCCACTTCGACATGTACCGCCTGGCCGACGCCGATGCTCTGTTTGACATCGGCTGGGAGGATTATCTGGACCGGGGCGGCGTGTGCGCCGTGGAGTGGAGTGAAAACGTCCGGGACGCTCTGCCGCCGGACGCCGTCACCGTCACCATTGCCCGCTGTCCGGAAAATGACGGCTGGCGGACCATCACCATTGAAGGAGGGGAAGCACTGTGAAGATCTTAGCCATCGAAACCTCCGCCAAAAGCGTGTCCGCTGCCGTGGTGGAGGGCGGCGTTCCCCTGGCCAGCGCCTATCAGAACCGGGGCCTGACCCACAGCCGCACTCTGATGCCCCTGCTGGATGGCATGCTATCTGCCGCCGGGCTGAAAGCGGAGGACATGGACCTGCTGGCCGTGGCCAACGGCCCGGGCAGCTTCACCGGGCTGCGCATTGGCGTATCGGCCCTGAAGGGGCTGGCCTGGGCCCTGGAAAAGCCCTGCTGCGGCGTGTCCACACTGGCCGCCATGGCCCGGAATCTTGCTCATATGGAGGGGCTCATCGTCTGCGCCATGGACGCCCGGCGCGATCAGGTATATAACGCCCTGTTCCTGGCCCATGACGGAATCCTGACCCGCCAGTGCCCGGACCGGGCCATCAGCCTTGCAGAGCTGTCGGAGGAGCTGAAAAATCGCCCGGAGCCAAAATTTATAGTTGGCGACGGGGCCAAGCTGTGCTATACTTATCTGTTGGAGCAGGATATCCCCTGCCGGATGGCCCCGCCCCAGCTGGTGATGCAGAACGCCGTGGGCGTGGCCCTGGCCGCGGAGGAAATGTCTGCCAACGGCCAGACCACCACCGCCCGGGACCTGGTGCCCGTATATCTGCGGCTGAGCCAGGCCGAGCGGGAGCGCCTGGCCCGTGGCCTGAAGATCACATTGGATCAATAATTTTATATATAAAGGAGAAGCACCATGTTTAGCGAAAAAGTCCACGTCATGAACCATCCCCTGGTGGCCCACAAGCTCACCATCCTCCGGGACAAGAACACCAGCGTCAAGGATTTCCGGGAGCTGGTGTCCGAGATCGGCATGCTCATCACCTATGAGGCCACCCGTGACCTGCCGCTGACCACCAAGGTGGTGGAAACTCCCCTGTGCAAGGCGGAGCTGCCCACCCTGGCCGGCAAGAAATTTGCCGTGGTGCCTATCCTTCGGGCAGGTCTGGGCCTGGTGGACGGTGTGCTGCGTCTGGTGCCCTCCGCCCGCGTGGGTCATATCGGCATGTTCCGGGACGAGGAAACGCTGGAGCCCCATGTCTACTTCTGCAAGATGCCCAAGGACGTGGCTGACCGCGACATCATCATCGTGGATCCCATGCTGGCCACCGGCGGCTCCGCCGATGCTGCCATCACCGAGATGAAGAAGCGCGGCTGCCACAACATCAAGCTCATGGTGCTGGTGGCTGCCCCTGAGGGCATCGAGCACCTGCAGAAGGTTCATCCCGACGTGGACATCTACGCCGGTGCGGTGGACGACCATCTGAATGAGCACGGCTACATCGTTCCCGGCCTGGGCGACGCCGGCGACCGTATCTTCGGCACCAAGTAACCGAGCGCCTTCGGCGTATCTGAAGCGTCTGTTCTTCTCTGATAATCAATGGAAATGAGCGTGCATCCGTCCTCTTTACCCGGATGCACGCTCATTTCACTGGCACGGGAGGCTAAAGACCCTCTCCGTCTTTGATTATATTTGATTTTCCTAAATTCGTCAAGTATAGAAATTGAACAATTGCAAACCTCTGTTTTGGCAAGGCATCTTGACGCCTTGCTCATCGCGACGTATAATCAGCCTGACAGAAAGGGGGCGAGGCCCATGACCCAATGCGAAACCTGCTGCTTTTACAATTACGACGAGGAGTACGACGAATACATCTGCGACGTGGACCTGGACGAGGACGAAATGGTCCGATTTCTGTCCGGGCGGGGTGACTGCCCCTATTGGCGGCCCGGCGATGAATATCGCACTGCCCGGCGTCAATAAGCACAAATATGGGTGGATTTTTCCACCGCCCTATGGTACAATGGCCCCAACACCGCAAATGCGGTCAAGGGGGAGAATAGAGGAAATGGAAAAGCTGTGTGACCTGCTGGGCATCCGGCCCGGCATCACCGCCCTCATCGGAGGCGGCGGTAAGACGACCCTGATGTACCACCTGGCCCGGGAGCTGCGGCAATGCGGCACTGTGGCGGTGACCACGACCACCAGGATCTGGCCCCCCACGGGCATCGCCGTGGCACGGGAGCCGGACGCCGCCCGGGAGATCCTGGACCGGGAGGGTCTGGTATGCCTGGGTGTGCCCTCGGCCCAGGGAAAGCTGGTGTCCCCTGCCTTCGAGGGCTGGGATGCCCTGGCGGACTATACCCTGGTGGAGGCGGACGGCTCCGCCGGAAAGCCCTTCAAGGGCCACGAGAAATATGAGCCTGTGCTGCCGCCCCGGCGCAATACCACGGTGCTGGTGCTGGGAGCGGACGGCTTTGGGAGGCCCATCAGCGTGGCGGCGCACCGTCCGGCGCTGTATGCCCGGCTGGCCGGTGTACCGGAGAACCGGCCGGTGACCCCGGCCATTGCCGCCCGTGTGGCGGCCTGGGAAGGATTTCATGACCAGGTGTTCGTGAACCAGGTGGACCGGGAGGATGAGTGGCCCCTGGCCCGGCAGCTGGCGGAAAAGCTGGACTGCCCGGTGGTGGCCGGTTCCCTGCGCTCCGGCTATTGGGAAAAGATCAAATAACAGGAGGATTCTTTTATGGAACGTGCTTATGCGGAATATGCCGCCCATCAGGCAGCGGAGCTGCTGGCCATCGACAGCCCCACCGGCTTCACGGAACAGGCGGCGGTATGGGTACAGAATGCATTTCAGACTCTGGGCTATGACGCCCGACGCACCGTCAAGGGCGGCGTGCTCATCGACCTGGGCGGCAGCGACGAGGCAGACGGCCTGCTGCTGGAGGCCCATGCCGACACCCTGGGCGGTATGGTAGCGGAGATCAAGGGTACCGGCCGCCTGCGGCTGACCGCTCTGGGCGGTATGCGCCCGGAAAACGGCGAGGCAGAGAACGTTCGGGTCTATACCCGCAGCGGCCGGGTCATTGAGGGCACCTTCCAGCTGTGCAACGCCTCCGTCCATGTCAATGACGACTATGCCGGGACCAAGCGCAGCTACGATACCTGCGAGGTGGTACTGGACGAGGATGTGAAGTCTGCCGACGACACCCGGGCCCTGGGTGTGGAGACAGGCGACATCGTCTGCTTTGAGCCCCGCACCCGCATTACGTCCTCCGGCTATATCAAGAGCCGGTTCCTGGATGATAAGCTGTCCGTGGGTATTCTGCTGGGCCTGGGCAAGTATATGAAGGACCAGGGGCTCACGCCCCGCCGCCGGGTATATGCCCATGTGACGGTGTATGAGGAGGTAGGCCACGGCGGTGCGGCCAACGTGCCCCAGGGCGTTACCGAGGCCATCAGTGTGGATATGGGCTGCGTAGGCGACGGCCTGCGCTGCACCGAGCGCCAGGTGTCCATCTGCGCCAAGGATTCCGGCGGGCCGTACAGCTATGAGGTGGTGGGGAAGCTCATCGACGCTGCCCAGCGGGAAAAGGCCGACTACGCCGTGGATGTATATCCCCACTACGGCTCCGATGTGGAGGCCACGCTGTCCGCCGGGAATGACCTGCGCCATGGGCTCATCGGCGCCGGGGTCTACGCCAGCCACGGCTATGAGCGCAGCCATATAGACGGCGTGTGGAACACCCTGAAGGTGCTGAAGGGGTATCTGAATATCTGAAAAAATTCCCGGTTCACTTTTCTCGTGAACCGGGAATTTTTTACTTCTCTTTGTAATATAAACGACAGTGGCAGTAGCCCTCAAAGTTGGGATCCGCGATCTGATCCTTGAACTCCTTGCACATGCAGCGGTTTTCCTCCGTCCGGGCCAGACGGCATGGACAGTAACCGCCGGTGCGCTTCAATCCCTCCCGGATGGCGTCCACCACCTGCTTGTCCTCGTTGAGCCGAACCTTCATGGTGCGCCTCCTTTCTGATTTGTACACCTACTATAGCATGTATAAAGGATCGCCGCAATATGCAAATGCAACACTTTAACACGGATATAGTTTCCCTCTCAGAAATTTATTGTATTTATACGAAACAAAATTTGTCACCGTGTTGTCAATGAAAACCCTTTCGTTTCCGGTTTTTCTGGTTTCAGGTGTTTTTCAAAATTTCAGGCCGGGAAATGGTTCCCGGAATCTTTTGGTAATATTTTCTCATTAATTATGAAAATTTCTCATTGGATAAACAACTTTTCTGAATCAATTGACTTTTGAAGGCAATTGTGGCATTCTGTACCTGTAACCAATATCAGTCCGCCTGGGGCGCACAGTCAGTCGCCGCTAACGGACGGAAGGAGTGGAACTGTTTTGAGCAGACTTGACATCAAAACCCCCAGCAGGGCTCAGACCGTGGTAGAGGGCCTCTACCGCGATGTGGAGCGCCGGATCGCTGCCAGCCCTCCGGGCCTGTGCCCGGTGGAAATGTCTCTGTCATTTTTGCAGCTGTGCCATGCACAGACCTGCGGCAAGTGCGTGCCCTGCCGCATCGGTCTGGGGCAGCTGACCAAGCTCATTTCCCAGGTGCTGGACGGGACCGCCAACATGGGCACCGTCCGCATCATCGAGAAAACCGCCCGCAGCATTGTGGATACCGCCGACTGCGCCATCGGGCGGGACGCGGCCCGGCTGGTAGTGGACGGACTGGAGGGCTTCCGGGACGATTATGAGGAGCATGTGCAGCACCACCGGTGCCTGGCAAGCCTTCAGAATCCCGTGCCCTGCGTGGCGCTGTGTCCCGCCGGAGTGGATATTCCGGGCTATATGGCCCTGGTGGGGGCGGGACGCTATGCCGACGCCGTGCGCCTGATCCGAAAGGATAACCCCATGCCCACCGCCTGCGCCTATATCTGTGAGCATCCCTGCGAGGCCCGGTGCCGCCGGAATATGATCGACGACCCCATCAACATCCGGGGCCTGAAGCGGTACGCCGTGGACCATGCAGGCGTGGTGCCCAATCCCCCCTGCGCCCCGGCCACCGGAAAGACTGTGGCCATTGTGGGCGGAGGCCCCAGCGGCCTCAGCTGTGCCTATTACCTGGCACTGATGGGCCACAAGGTCACCATTTTTGAGGAGTGCAGCAAGCTGGGCGGCATGCTGCGCTATGGTATTCCCAGCTATCGTTTCCCCCGGGAGAAGCTGGACGCAGAAATCGACTCCATCCTGTCGCTGGGGATCGAGGTCCGCACCAACGTCCGGATAGGCCGGGACATCTGGCTGGAGGAGCTGGAAAAGCAGTACGACTGTATTTACATCGCCATCGGTGCACACCAGGATAAAAAGACCGGCATCCCCGGTGAGGACAGCCGCAACGTCATATCCGCTGTGGAGATGCTCAAGGCCATCGGAGACGACGTAATGCCTGATTTCACCGGCAAGCAGGTGGTGGTCATCGGCGGCGGCAACGTGGCTATGGACGTCACCCGCAGTTCTATCCGTCTGGGAGCCAGCAAGGTCAGCTGTGTGTACCGCCGCCGCCTGGAGGATATGACGGCCCTGCCCGACGAGGTGGCCGGTGCAACCGCCGAGGGAGCGGAGATGATAACCTTGGCCGCCCCTGTCCGCATCGAGGCCGACGACGACGGCGTGGCCAGGGCCCTGTGGGTCCAGCCCCAGATTATCGGCGATGTGGATAAATCGGGCCGTCCCAGACCCAACCGGGCCGCCCTGGATGAGGTACGTATCCCGGCGGACATCATTGTGGTAGCCATTGGCCAGGGCATCGAGATTCAGGGCTTTGACCAGGCCGGCGTGCCCATTACCCGCGGCGGCCGTCTGGTGGCTGCTCTGTCCGGCCAGGTCAGCGATATGGACAACGTGTTCGCCGGAGGCGACTGCGTCACCGGGCCCGCTACCGCTATTCGCGCCATTGCCGCCGGTAAGGTGGCAGCCGCCAACATCGACGAGCACCTGGGCTATCACCATGAGATCCGGGTGGACGTGGATATCCCGGCTCCCCGGCTCAATAACCGCCCGCCCCACGGGCGCATCAACACCACCGAGCGTGAAGCCTGTGAGCGCAAGTGCGACTTTGAGGACATCGAGTGCGGTCTGACCGAGGAGGGCGCCGTCACCGAGGCATCCCGCTGTCTGCGGTGCGATCACTTCGGCTATGGCATTTTCAGAGGAGGTCGAGACATCAAATGGTAACGCTGACCATCGACAACAGAACCGTCACCGTGCCGGAGGGCACCACCATTCTGGAGGCCGCCCGCTCCGCGCGTCTGGATATACCCACCCTGTGCTACCTGAAGGATATCAACGAGATCGGCGCCTGCCGCATCTGTATGGTGGAGGTAGAGGGAGAACAGCGCCTGGTAGCCGCCTGCGATACCCAGGTAGCCGAGGGCATCGTGGTACATACCAACTCCCCCCGGGTCCGGGAGGCGCGCCGGGTGAATCTGCGGCTGCTGCTGGCCCAGCACGATATCCGCTGTCCCAAATGCACCCGCAGCGGCAACTGCAAGCTCCAGCAGCTCACCAACGACTATAACCTGCTGGGCAACCACTATATCAAGGACCTTCGGCCTGTTGAGCAGGATTTCAGCACACCGGTAGTACGGTTTGAAAACCGCTGCGTCCGCTGTATGCGCTGCATCCAGGTATGCGACAAGATCCAGGGCATGCACATCTGGGATTTGATGGGCACTGGTACCCGCACCACCATTGGCGTGTCCGGAGCCCGGACTCTGGCCGACTCCGACTGCACCTTCTGCGGTCAGTGCATGACCCACTGCCCCGTAGGCGGTCTGCAGGAGCGGGATGATACCGGCCGGGTGTTCGATGCTCTGGCCAACCCCAAAAAGGTCACCGTGGTCCAGATGGCCCCGGCGGTGCGGGCCGCGTGGGCGGAGTATTACCACCTGAAGCCGGAATACGCCACTGCGCAGCGCATGGTCACTGCCCTGAAGCAGATGGGCTTTGACTATGTGTTCGACACCAACTTCACCGCCGACCTGACCATCATGGAGGAGGGCAGCGAGTTTGTGGAGCGCTTTACCCACCGGGACCAGTACACATGGCCCATGTTCACCTCCTGCTGTCCAGGCTGGGTCCGGTTTGTCAAGACCCAGTTCCCCGCTTACGTCAGCCACCTGTCCACCGCCAAGAGTCCCCAGCAGATGTTCGGCGCAGTGGCCAAGAGCTACTTTGCCCAGAAGCTGGGTGTGGACCCCCACGACATTTTCGTGGTGTCCATCATGCCCTGCACCGCCAAAAAGAGCGAGGCAGCACTGCCCACCATGCGGGACGCCTGCGGCGACGCCGATGTAGACGTGGTGCTGACCACCCGGGAGATCGTCCGGATGTTCCGGGGCGAACAGATCAACCCGGCGGTTCTGGATGAGACCCCCTTCGACAGCCCCCTGGGCAGCGGCACCGGCGCGGCGGTGATCTTCGGCGCCACCGGCGGCGTGATGGATGCAGCCCTGCGCAGCGCCTATTACCTGGTTACCGGAAAGAATCCGGACCCCGATGCCTTCCGCGACATCCGGGGCATGGGCGGCTGGAAGGAAGCTAAATTCGAGATCCCCGGCGCGGGAGTGGTTTCCGTGGCTGTGGCCAGCGGCCTGCTGAACACCCGCAAGCTCATGACCGCCCTGGAGCGAGGCGAAGTCCGCTACGACTTTGTGGAAATCATGGCTTGTCCCGGCGGTTGTGCCGGCGGCGGCGGTCAGCCTATCCATGACGGCGTGGAGATGGCGGAAAAACGCGGCAGCGTCCTGTGGAGCATCGATAAGGCCGCCCCCTGCCGGTTCTCCCATGAGAACCCTGACGTGCGGGAGCTGTACCGCGATTACCTGAAAAAGCCCCTCAGCGATGTTTCCCATCATCTGCTGCACACAGACCATCAAGCCTGGAAAATGCCCAGTCAAAAGTAATATTCCGTCAAAAGTGACAGCCGCTTGCCCGCAAGTGGCTGTCACTTTATATTTTTTTCACATATTTTTTATGGTTTGTTCTTACATTGTTCACATTTATATATTGTATTTATGGTAATATGATAGCAACATATATCATATGATGGAAAGTATAAAGTATAATGAGCAAGAGGAGGTACCTGCCATGAAATGTTCCTGCTGCGGAAACGAGATGCAGTCCGGCTTCGTCCGGGCTATGGGCCGAGGCGGTGTGTGCTGGGTGACGGAGAACCGTCCCATGGGCGCGGCCGTAGGCTGCCCGGGCTTTCTGCTTCTGGGCAAAGCCCCCCATCTGGAAACGGACCATGTCCCTGCCTATCGGTGCGCCGCCTGCCGGACGGTGACCATACCCTACGACGAGGGATAACGAATATCTGCTGCGGCACAGCTTTGGCTGTGCCGCTTTTTTGCATAAAGTTTCCGCATATTCTCTTTTAGAATACATAAACGGCAGCTATTGTGTGACATTTCCGTGAATTTACTTGGCGAACTCTTTACATGCTCTGAAAAATCCGGTATAATATCCCGGATATGCAGAAAGAGGGTGGACCCTTGCAAGTGAATCAAGTGCGGCTGGGCGCGGTGCTGTCCTATGTGTCCATGGGGCTGAGCACGCTGATCTCGCTGATCTATACGCCCATTATGCTGGACCGGCTGGGCGAAACGGAATACGGTGTTTACGGGGCGGTGGGTCCCATCATCTCGTACCTGCTGCTGCTGAGTATGGGCTTGGGCAGTGCCTATATCCGCTACTATTCCCAGGCCAAGGTAGCCCAGGACCGGCGGGAGATGGCCAAGCTCAACGGCATGTTCCTGGTGACGCTGTCGCTGCTGGGTCTGGTACTGCTGGCCTTGGGCTTCTTCCTGGCAGCGCACCCGCAGATGGTGTTCGGCACCAAGTGGGCCCCGGAGGAGCTGGCTCTGGGTGCAAAGCTGCTGCGGATCATGACCGTCAACGCAGCGCTTTCTTTCCCGTTCAGTGTGTTCGAGTCCCATGTGAATATCCATGAGCGCTACCTGTTCCTGAAGGCTGTCACCATGGCCAAGTCCGTGCTGAGCCCGCTGATCTCCATTCCCCTGCTGCTGCTGGGGTTTCGCTCTCCGACCATCGCCACGCTGTCGTTGGTGCTGACCATTGTGTGCGGCCTGACCTATATGTTCTATTGTCTCACGGTGCTGAAAATGCCGATGTCCTTCCGGACCTACGACCTGCCGCTGATGAAGAACATGATGGGCTTCACGTTCTACATTTTCCTGGCGGTGGTGGTGGACCAGCTGAACTATGGCATCGGCACCCTGATGACCACCTGGATCCATGGTGCGGAGCTGTCCGGCGTATACTACAGCGCTAACCAGCTGAACGTATATTACCTATCCTTCGCCATGGCCATCTCCAACGTACTGATCCCACGGGTCCACCGGATGGTGGCCGAGGGTGACTCCACCCGGGAGCTGACCAAGCTGATGACCAAGGCCGGGCGTTTGCAGTTCATTATGCTGATGGCGGTGTTTCTGGGCTTTGTGGCAGTGGGACGCCCCTTTGTGATTCTGTGGGCCGGCGGCAAGGAGCAGTTTTCCGTGGACTATCCCGTGGCCCTGCTGCTGTTTGCCAGCACCATTGTTTCCGCCATTCAATTTGTAGGGCTGGAGATCCTCCGGGCCAAGAACATGCATCGCTTCCGGGCCTGGGTCTATCTGGGCGCCGCCGCCGTCAACGTCGGGCTGATGATTCCTCTGTGCAAATACGGCGGGCTCATTGGTGTGGCGGGTTCCATTCTGTTTGTGACCGTGGTGGGGAATGTGCTTCCCATCAACTGGTATTTCCGCAGGCATGTGGGGCTGGATATCCGGTGGTTCTGGAGCCACATTGCCCGGCTGCTGCCGTCTATGGTGGTGCCTGCCGTTGCGGCGGTGCTCATCGCTGTGCTGGTCCCGGTATCGGGATATCTGGACATTTTGATCTGGGGCTGCGTATTTGTGGTTGTGTACGCCGTCAGCCTGTGGCTGTTCGGCATGAATCGCTATGAGCGCGGCATCGTCACCGGTGTCCTGGGCAAATTCCGCCGCAGGCGCCGCAGAAGAAGATAAACTGACAGGGGCGAAAATCGCCCCTGTCAGTTTATCTTCAAAACAGTTCTTTCTTCTGCCGTGTCATGGCCGTCCGTTCTGCTATTCGGTTTCGTCCGGTAATAGAACATTCGGGTGGTATATTTACAGTTCGTTTCCCTCGTCCGGCTGCTGCACCAGCACCGCCTCCGCCCCTGGCCCGTCGGTGAAGTCCAGCTGCACCACGGCCTGGGCGGTGTTCACGGAGCAGCTGACGCACTTGCCCCGCTCCCGGGCTGCGGCGTCGCACCGGGTCAGCAGGTCCGTCAGGAGCTCCCGGTTCAGACCGCCGCCCCGCCAGTGGAACACGAAGTGCGCCTGCTTTTTCCGCAGGGCCTGCCTGGCGCGGCTTTCCACGTCCTCCGGCTTGGTGAAGGACAGGGCCCGGTAGTAGTACCCCTTGTCCGCCGTACAGGGCGGCAGGGGCAGCACCAGGGTCTCGTGGTCCCGGAATATGTGCCTGTCGTCCAGGTTGAAATAATCGTACCGGGGGACGCCCCGCTGGAGGGAATTGTCAAAGGTGGCGTCCAGATGATAGCGCTGGCCCTCCACCGTCACCACGTTCCAGGTATGGCGGTATTTTATACCCCGCTCCGGGGCCGCCTCGCTGAGGGCCACGATGCACGGCAGTCCCACGGCGTCGCACAGGGCCTTCACGGTTTTAGCGATGCCCTCGCACACGCCGACCCCCTGGGTCAGAGGCCCGATGATCTCGTGGGAATACGGCTTTTTCAGCTTATCATACCGGACGTTTTCCAGAATAAACCCGTGGATGGCCAGTTCCTTCTCCCGGTCGGTCTTTCCCGCCAGGGGGCGGACCAAACGGTCCAGCCGGGCGGCGACCGCCTGCCGGTGCTGGCGGACCTTGCTCTTATCGAACAGATACTCCGGCAGCAGCTCCACATGGTCTGCCCCGGGCATCCAGCGATACTGAAACCCGGTGACGTAAAACAGCAGCGGCGTGTCCAACTTCAGCCGCAGGTAGATGTCCGACAGTTCCTGGCCGGTGAGCTTCGGCACCCGGACCCCCGGGGCCAGGGCCTCCATACCCGTCCGCATGGCGTCGTACACCGCTCGCTTTTCCCGGTCCAGCTGCCGGTAATAGTACCCGGCCATCAACGGTATGCGTGGGGCAGCAGCTGCCGCACCTGCCGGGCCAGGGCGTCAAACTGGTCGCAGGACAGAGCCTGTGCCCCGTCGGACAGGGCGCAGGCCGGACGGTCGTGGACCTCCACCATCAGCCCGTCGGCTCCGGCGGCTGCGGCGGCCAGGGCCAGGGGGGCCACCAGCTCCGCCCGTCCGGCGGCGTGGCTTGGGTCCACGATCACAGGCAGGTGCGACAGTCTTTTCAGCACCGGAATGGCTGCGATATCCAGGGTGGCCCGGCTGTCCGTCTCAAAGGTCCGGATGCCCCGCTCACACAGAATGACCTGGGAATTGCCCCCGGCCAGAATGTACTCCGCCGCCTGCAAAAGCTCCGTCACGGTGGCGGACATGCCCCGTTTCAGCAGCACCGGCTTCCGCACCTGGCCCAGGGCCTGGAGCAGGGGAAAATTCTGCATATTCCGGGCGCCCACCTGCAGGACGTCCACGTCTGCCAGGTCGTCCAGCTGCCGGGGGTCGGTGATCTCCGTCACCACAGGCAGGCCCGCCTCCTGACCGGCGTCCACCAGCAGGGGGATGCCCGCCTGACCCAGCCCCTGGAAGGAGTAGGGGGATGTCCGGGGCTTGAATACGCCTCCTCGCAGCAGCCGGGCCCCGGCGGCCTTCACCCGCCGGGCCACGCCGGCCATCTGCACCTGGGACTCCACAGCGCAGGGCCCTGCAATGAGGCAAAACTCCGCACCGATCCGCGCACCGCCCACCTCCACCACGGTGTTTTCCGGATGGGCAGCCCGTCCCGCCAGCCGGTAGGGCGGCGTAATGCGCCGCACATCCAGCACATAGGGAAGGGCCAGCAGCCCCTCCGGGTCCAGCCGCCAGGTATCGCCCACCAACGTCAGCACATCGGCGTCCTGGCCCGGGGTGCGGCCTATGCGCACCCCCTGATTCATCAGGCGCACCGCCAGCTGCCGCATGGCGGGCTCCTGGGTATCCTTTCGGATGACAACGATCATATATACCTCCGTGCGGCCATGCCGCCACATATTCCTGTTTATTGTACCGCAATGCGGACCGATTTGCAAGCCGGGGGGAAAAAGAACGCCGCTGCCGATGAAACGTATGGCGTTGACCGGGTTGTATATACAGAGGTGGAAAAACTGCACAGTTTTTGTGAAAAATAGTCCCGCTTTGCTTGACAGTTTTGGCAGAATAATCTATAATTCGGATATAAGCACAAATATAGGTATATGGAGGGGGACCGCGATGGGCTGATTGTCATACAGCAATCGTCTGCCAGTCCATAAACAAACGAACACAGGAGGTATGATATGAAGAAGCTGATCAAATTGCTCTGTGCCGCGCTGGTGTGGGCTTTGCTCCTGGGCGCTGCCGTCTCCTGCGCCAAGCAGCCGGACAGCCCGGTACAGGACCCTCCGAAGCAGGAGGACCCCCAGCCTGCGCCTGCGGCAGCCGCCGGACTGCGGATCGCGGTGGACAGTGAGCCGGCGTGGTCCGCTGCCGTACAATGGCTCGCTTCCGAACAGGGACAGGCCCTGTTCGGCGACGCCGACGTCCACGACGTATTCTTCCTGGTAGCCCCCCAGGATATCACTCAGCAGCTCCGGCTCAGTAACTATGATGCCGCCATCCTCTGCCCCGACCAGCAGACATTGCAGCAGCTGGGCGGCTATGAGTCGATCCCCCTTTTCCGGGACGCCGTCATATTCGTACACGGTGACATTGGGCAGCCCAGGGGCGACTATGACCTGACCGCCGACGCCATCCGGCAGATATACGCAGGCAGCGGCGCGCTGTTCTGGGATCAGGAGCAGCGCCAGGCCCTGATCCCGGCCTACGGCTACAGCGATGACGCGGACGTCCCCGTCTGGCAGCAGCTGTCGATGCTGTTCGGCATTACTGCCGGTGCGCCGGATATTGTCCCGGTGGGAGAGTATGGCAACCCCGTGGCCGCCGTGGCTTATTCCGACCGGGTGGGAGCGCCGCTGTTTCCCTGCTATTACCAGTATCTGCACGGAGATGCGGGGCTCAACGGGTCGGTGATCTCTGTGGATGGCGTGCTGCCCACAGACGAGACGCTGGAGGACGGAACGTATCCGTTTACCCTGTCCTATTACGGCATGTACAGCGCCATCCCGCCCGCGGCGAAAAAGCTGCTGCCGGAGATATTCCAGGGCATACAGGCAAGCAGTGCCCGGTAAAAAGCCAACCTATACGGGGCGCGACGCCATCGGCGATGCAATGGACTTCCTCGGAACACATTTCAACCCACGCGCCCCATACGGGGCGCGACGCCCAGAAACAGACGGCCTACACGGCCATGGCCCAATTTCAATCCACGCGCCCCATATGGGGCGCGACCAGACACCGCACATGGACGGGAAGCCGTCCGTTGTATTTCAATCCACGCGCCCCATACGGGGCGCGACCTGTTATGGTGAAACCCCTTCTGCGGCGGTAAACATTTCAATCCACGCGCCCCATACGGGGCGCGACGCCATCCAGCTCATGCGCAAGCGCATAATGCGCCGTCCCACGCAATTTCAATCCACGCGCCCCATACGGGGCGCGACGCGCCGGTGCCTGGTTTCCTCCAGGCGCTGCTGAAATTTCAATCCACGCGCCCCATACGGGGCGCGACCAGACACCGCACATGGACGGGAAGCCGTCCGTTGTATTTCAATCCACGCGCCCCATACGGGGCGCGACTGTCAGCCGTGTCTACAGCTGCAATCAGCTCAGATTTCAATCCACGCGCCCCATACGGGGCGCGACTTCCGCAACCGTTTGTGTCATAATAAAGGACAAATTTCAATCCACGCGCCCCATACGGGGCGCGACTAGGCTGGATGAGCTCATCCGGCAGCTGAGTCGGATATTTCAATCCACGCGCCCCATACGGGGCGCGACAGGGCGGCGTCGTCGGAGGACAGGCCCTCCGCGCTATTTCAATCCACGCGCCCCATACGGGGCGCGACACGGGTTTACCCTGCTGGTCATGGGATATACCGGCATTTCAATCCACGCGCCCCATACGGGGCGCGACCAAGTCAATTGGCGAAATAGCCAAATATTACACATTTCAATCCACGCGCCCCATACGGGGCGCGACGAGATCGCGGCGCTGAAGGGCAAACTGTCACGGCTATTTCAATCCACGCGCCCCATACGGGGCGCGACGTCGATGACGGTCTGGTTGTCCACAAAGTTCGTCTATTTCAATCCACACGCCCCATACGGGGCGCGACGACCATGGAACTGGTATAGCCGTCTACGCCGTTCTGATTTCAATCCACACGCCCCATACGGGGCGCGACGACAGCGCCCGCAGGAGCGCCATGCGGCTGGTGTATTTCAATCCACACGCCCCATACGGGGCGCGACGCAATATGCGTATTTGTTCATTTCGTCGCGGGCATTTCAATCCACACGCCCCATACGGGGCGCGACCTTCCGGACTGGAAAGAGAGCAAAGGCGCGAAATATATTTCAATCCACACGCCCCATACGGGGCGCGACCCGATCCGCCCGTCGTAGCCGATCCCGTAGTTTATTTCAATCCACACGCCCCATACGGGGCGCGACGGTGGCGGGATATGTGCCGAACGCGGCGGAGGTTATTTCAATCCACACGCCCCATACGGGGCGCGACTCTCCCAATCCACTTTTGAGCTTTTCAGCTTTTTAATTTCAATCCACACGCCCCATACGGGGCGCGACTGCAATGCTTGATCCGAAGTTTGTTGCGGAGCTCATTTCAATCCACACGCCCCATACGGGGCGCGACCGGATCAACGATCGCAAGATCGAAGAAGCCGTCCGATTTCAATCCACACGCCCCATACGGGGCGCGACCGCTATGCTCTTGTCGATGTTCGTTCCTTCGGTTACATTTCAATCCACACGCCCCATACGGGGCGCGACGGCATTCCGGCGGCGGTATCAGCGGCGACATACCGATTTCAATCCACACGCCCCATACGGGGCGCGACAATAGCTCCTTTTACAGCTATGTAAGAGGAAAAGAATTTCAATCCACACGCCCCATACGGGGCGCGACGCGCTATGAAGAGAACCTAAAAGCCAAAGGCGGCATTTCAATCCACACGCCCCATACGGGGCGCGACGATCCAGCCGCTATTGATCCCGACGGCGGCGGAATTTCAATCCACACGCCCCATACGGGGCGCGACCTTGCATTTCGTCGATTGCGTTCAGACTGAAAAATTTCAATCCACACGCCCCATACGGGGCGCGACGAAAGACGCGCGTTCCGTCCTCTTCGACGATCCCATTTCAATCCACACGCCCCATACGGGGCGCGACTCTCCAAAACGGATTAAGGCAAGACAAGCTAACCGTATTTCAATCCACACGCCCCATACGGGGCGCGACATCCTTTCGGTTGGTTTTGTTTTGAACCCTGTATTATTTCAATCCACACGCCCCATACGGGGCGCGACCGTGGAAGAAAGCATTTTTTCCACCTTGCAAATGAATTTCAATCCACACGCCCCATACGGGGCGCGACTGCCCATGATGAAGGTGGTGTACTGCGTAGCGGATTTCAATCCACACGCCCCATACGGGGCGCGACTTGGCTCCCTTAAACTTGGCCTTGCCGCTGGTGTCATTTCAATCCACACGCCCCATACGGGGCGCGACGATCTTCTCATGGGCCATGTGTCCAAGGACACAGATTTCAATCCACACGCCCCATACGGGGCGCGACAAGTACATGGTTGGCCGTGTGCCTAACCTGACCCTATTTCAATCCACACGCCCCATACGGGGCGCGACAGCAAAAATGCATAATTTATGTTCTGCATTTTTGCAACAACAGACAATCAAAGCATAAAAACCAACAGGAAACGTCGTCTGTCAGAACGTTTTTCTGATAAATTCAGGAACTCAACTTGCAAAAGTAGGTGCGAACCTTCCTGACGCGTTCTGTTCGCTTCTCCTTCGCACTAGATCATCAGTGTGTCCTCTGGCAGATACGATCGCTTGCAGCCGAAATGCTCGATCTTCTTTTCATACTGCTTCCCTAAATAGTAAAATCGCAGACTATCCCGCTGGGGATCCATAATCTTACAAAGGGTATTTTGCAGACTGCGGCACTGTGCGGTGTCCAGCAAGCATTCAAATACAGAATTCTGCACTCTTTGCCCGTAATTAACACACTGCCTGGCGATTTGCCGCAGGCGTTTGCGTCCGGCGGCGTCCTCTGTATTTACATCATAGGTGATCAATACCAGCATAGCCCCTCACTTCCATAAAAACGGCGGATAGTCGTCCAAATCGCCCCGCAGATACCTTGCCAACAAGAGACTCTGCACATAAGGAACCAGACCCCAAGGAAGCTTTTCCTCCAGAAAAGGATGGGTGATCGCCTCCCTTTTGCGCTCCTGCCATTTATGCAAAAAGCTTTTACGTCCTGTGTCCGACAGAAATACCGCACCGCTTTCCCGAAAATCGAAATCCTCTGGCTTAATGATGCGATTATTGACCATCGTCAGCACAAAACGATCCGCAAAGCAAGGACGCAGTTCCTCCATCAGATCCAGCGCAAGGGATTCACGTCCCGGACGGTCACGGTGCAGAAAACCCACATAGGCATCCAGGCCGACACATTCCAAGGCGGAAGCACAGTCGTGGGCCAGAAGGCTGTACGCAAAGGACAGCATGGCATTGAAAGCGTCCAGCGGCGGTCGGCGGCTGCGCTCACGGAAAAAGAAGGTATCCTTTCCCTGCAGGATCATGTCGTCAAGAACTCTGAAATAGGCAGTGGCGCCGGCGCCCTCCAACCCCCGGAGACTGTCCAGCGAGGTTTCTGCCGTGATCTGCGGCAAAAGCCCCTGCAGCTGCTGGGACACCGCTGTAAAGCGGCCGTTGTCAATTCGCATGGCATGATCCCTTCGGGTGCGATCCACACTCCAGCGGGCGTTATAGACCTTGCCCAGAATCATCATTCGGGCCACGCGGCAGCTTTCAGAGGGATCGTCGGCGACCCGATACTGCGTCCGCCGCAACAGCACATTGCCCTGCATTTGTCCGGAGACACGGGCAAGGAAATGCCCTCTCTGGGTACAAAACGCCAGCCCGATCTCCCGCTTGGCGCAAGCACCCATCAGTGCCGGTGAAGCACCGGAATAGGAAAAGGTCACGATGCTTTGCAGCGTGTGCAGCGGATAGCGGGCAACGGCTTCCCCACCCCGGTTGGCCACCACATTTTCACCGTCCAGCGAGAGGTACACATCCTCTGATGTAACGAACAATGTGTTCAAAAGCTGTCTCATGGCGTCTCCTCCAGATGATCCCGCAGATAGTCCGCAACAGATTGCTTCCGCATCAGCTTCGGCAGACAAAGCTCCTTGAGAGAGCAGGCGCTGCAGGCTTTTGTCGGCTTGACCTTCGGCGTCCAGCCACGCTCATACAGAGCGTGCATCTCCTCAAGAAGCGTCCTGACCTCCTGCCGCAGCTCCGGCGTGAATTCCACCTCTGTACGGCGGTGCGTCTCGCCGTAGTACAGCGCGCCGGTCGGGATCTGGCAGCAGAGCATTTCCTCCAGACACACAGCCTGTCCGCAAAGCTGCAAGGCGTCCGTGGTATCCTGCTTGGGCTTGCCGCGCTTGTATTCCACCGGATAGGGCTGCCAAAGGCCATCCCTCCCTTTCAGCGGAATCCCTACGCCGCTGCGGTGGAATTCCAGCACGTCACAGGCACCGGAAACCCCTAAGGTCGGGGAGAATATCCGCATATCCCGCGTAATGAGCAGGTCGCCGCGGCTCTCGGTGAAGTCCTTATCGTGGGCCCGCTCGTGGAGGATCGCACCGTCTGTGGTACGGTAATTCTCCGTCCATTGATTTTCGATATGGATCAGTGCCCATTGTCTGCGGCAGAATTTGAAGTGCTGCAAACCGGAGAGCTGAAGAAAGCGCTCCTCCGGATAGATCACCCCAGCCGTGTGCAGGTAACGCCGGCGGGGAGAGCCGCCTCGTCCACCGTAACGGTGTAGTCTTCATAGCTTCTGGGGGCGGTAACGTTGTCCTTATGAGCTGCCTTCACCAGATCAAACAGCTTATGGGCCGGAGCGCAGCCCAACTCGGAATCATGCCTGAACACGATCAGCTCACGCACAGCCATCTTGCCGCGGGCGGCAGAGTGGTCATTTTCAAACATATTCAGGATGGCTGTCCACAGCAGGTTCAGGTCATCCTCGGAGAATCCGGTAGTCTTGCGGGCCAGGTTGGCGGAGATATATCCCTCCACCCGGTACAGGCCGTAGGGTACAATGTACTTGCGGCCCATTTCGGTGCCCTTCTTCTCCGCGTCCGCCTCCGTGGTGATGGCCACACGGGTGATGGTAACCTCCTGCGGCATGATGGGGTCAACGCTGCGGGCAAAGCCCAGCTGCACCGGCCCGCGCACCTGTCCGCAGTTCAGCGCACCCTTGACAAAGGTGGTCATGACTGCGCCGAAGGTGCGGATATCGTAGAAATTCCGGCACATAAAGTCCCGCAGCTTTTCGTCCAGATGCTCGTCCTTCTTCTTGGCATCCTTCAGCTTGTCTGCGTCCACGCCCACAAAGGCGCAGGCTTCCTTGTCGCTGGTGTTCAGCGGTACGCCGTCCTTGATGTAGATGCGATAGCCCGTCTCCCCTTCCTTTGCCATCTCCACATAGTTGCGGATCTTTCGCTTCAGGCAGACGTCCGTCACCAGCCCGTAGCCGGTCTCTGGGTCTATACGGGGCATGTTGCCCGCGTCGGGGTCACCGTTGGGATTTCCATTCTCTACATCGAAAAACACCACAAATTCATACCGGTTCTTGATAGGCTCAGACATTTTCATTCTCCTCCTTTTTCGTATACCGCTTCTGTGTCTGGTGATAGTAGCCAAGGTCGAAGGAGCCCTGCTGGGCCAGCGTCATACGGGCAGGATAGCTCTCGCCCAGCAATCCCTTCAACACAGTGACCTGTTTATCGAAATAGACTCTCTGTCCGGGCTCCAGCTTCCGCAGATGCTTCTGATAGAGATTGTTCAGCACCGGGAAGATGCTGGCAGGCATGGTCGCTGCCGAGTTGAAATACTTGTCCTTGATGGTCGCGTTGATACCGGGATTTGCCGCCTGCTGCGCCGATTCATAAACGGAGAACAACCGGCCCAGCGTGTAAGGAATGTTGGTGCTGGCTTCGTTGAGACTCACAGTCAAAACCTCCTTTGGACAGTCCGTATGTGGATTTTTCAGATAATACGCCTTGATGATGGCCGCGCGGCCCCATGTGATGTTCCGCTCCGCACGAATACGGAGCATGACAGCTTCCAGCAGCGACGCCGGATACAGCCCGCCGGAAAAGATGGCCCGTGCCGTGGCTCCTGCCATGGCCGGTGAAGGAGACTTATCCTTGGAATTTGGATTCACCGTTTCCCGCAGCAGCGCCCACAGAGGCAGCACACCGGGCTTAGCGTTTGCAGGCCTCACGATCTCCAGCCGCTCATAGTGGGCATTGACGTTCTGCATCAGCCTGCCGAAGCTGTCCCGCAGAAAGAATCGGACAGAGAGCCGGGCTGCGTTAGGCGCCAGCCCCAGAATGTAAAAGGTGCGGTCCGGATCCACGCCCAGGTCCGTGCTCGGCAGACCCTTTGCCAGATTTTTCAAGGCAGCCTGCAGATCCCTTTCCGATAAGCCTGATGGCATATTGCCGGACATGAACGCCATAAACAGATCAGGATAAGCAGGCTCTGCGCCCTCTGCCCAACAGACAATGGTGGTATCGCCGATGACCTGCACATTGTTCCTTTTCGCCAGCAGATGGTTCAAGGCGGCAGTGTAGGCAAATGCGGCGTACTTGCCTACCGGTGCGTTGTAGCTTTGCTCCCGCCCATAAGAGCAAAAGGCGTGCGCATTGAACGCCACCAGCGTCGCGCCGCTGGACTGGGCATCCCGTACACCCTTGATGGTGGGATGGGTGGCGGCAATCTCATCCTCGCGGCCTGTGACAAGGCACTGCATCCGCACGGCGTCCTCGCCCGCGCCGTCCCGATACCGCTGCCACGCCTCGCGGATGGCGGTATCCTCATGTGAATAGCGGCCGTCCACCCGAAGCAGCAGATTCCCGCCTGCGGTAACTGCCTCATACTGTCCGGACAAGGCGGGATGTTCCATCGCCTTTTCCGGCTGCCAGGTGTCGAAGAACGTCAGGATCGCCTTGGCAATGGGCGAATCCACGCCATTCAATACGGTATGGTGCAGACTTGCGGCAGCGCGAAAGCAATCCTGGCTGCGCTTCGGCTTTCCCTTTTGGTCAACGCCCAGCAGATAGGTTGAGTTGTCCCACAGGAAGTTGGAAGCAATGCCAACGGTACGCTTTACCGGTGTAGGTAGATTTCTGATAGTCTGCGGCATCTGCGCCTTTCCCTTTTCGGATGGCTGTTGAATATTGATTATTTGCGTCACCTGGCCGTCTTTATCCAGACACAGGGCGAAGCTGATCTTTGCCGGGCTCCATCCGGGAGCGGCGATCTCGCCGCGATGGAGGAGATCCTCGTAATACTGCGTCAGCGCTTGCAGAATCATTCCCTCACCTCCTCACTGTTCCATGGCGGCACAACCATCACGCCGTCCGTCAGACTGGCCCGGAAGAACCGGGGCGTGATGTTCCGGGGATCGGTGTAGTCCATATCCAGCAGGATCCAGCCCAGATCACGGACACCCTCCAGCTCCTTCGGACAGGGCGGCAGCTCCGTGCAGCGGCGAAAATGGGCCGGAAACTCCCTTGTGCCGAAATAGGGCATACTGTAGCACTGGCCCCGTTCCAGGCGACGCTTGATGATGTCCTGAAACTTTCCGGCGTTGTCGCCGGGAGCAGCGTTCTCCGTCAGGTCGAAATGGGCGTCAATCACATAGTGTACGTCCCGCAGCACCATGGCCGCCCGCTGCTGGATGCTTTCCGGCGTGGCCAAATACAGTTCTCCCTGCCCTTTCTCCATGACGGTCTTTACCTTGCGGGCACTGATGGTATCCTTCACCTCGTTGCGGCGAATGTTGGTGAAGCGAATGGGGCTGCATACATGAATGCGGTCGATGCGCCATCGCAGACCGGGGTGCCAGTAAATACTTTCCAGCAGCCCGCGGGCCGCCGACGGCGTCATGGTATCGTAGCTCACATGCTCAACCTTGAACTCAGGCCGCGGAAATAGCGCGTAGTCGCCCCACACTTCCACTTGTATTGCCATAAGGTCACTCCCTTCCTTTATTATTCTTTCAGATAAACTCCGCCTTGCCTGTCTCCGGCTCCAGAGACAGGCCCATGGTCTCGCTGTACAGCGTCAGATCTGTCAAAATGGCACTGTCCTCGTCCAATACGGGAACCTCCCGCGCCGTCAGCAGCGCACCTGCATTGTACAGCGCCTGATAATGCTTATCATATACAGAAACGGCATAACGGCCCAGCTTACGGTACAGGTCCCTGGAGCACTCGCCGTCCTGCAGACGCCGGAGTAAAGCCGTGCCTTCACCATAAGGAATGTAGATGGTATATGTATTCCGGTCGATGAGACGGAACTTCTCTGCTACTGTGCGGAACGGAAATTCACAGCCCCCGATTCCCTGCGTGAATGCCTCGATAACACCCTGCCGGTCCAGCGCATCGCCGCTCAGATCGCGCAGACTGCGAAAGTACCGAGTCATCGTCTCAGGCGCGGCAGGGTCGCGATCCTCTTTCAGCGCTTCTCTGGCTGCGCCGACGGCGGCCTGGAACAATTGCGGCGGCAGCTCAGTCCGCTCAAAAATCGTGACAAAGCTCTCGTCCGCAGGACGTTTTCCCTCACGGTTGCAGCGCCCCGCCGCCTGCATGACGGAATCCAGCCCCGCCAATTCCCGGTAGACGGCAGGAAAATCCACATCCACGCCCGCCTCGATCAGCGATGTGGATACCACCCGGCATGGTTCCCCCCTTCTTAACCGTTCTTTGATCTTATCAAGCAGCACCTGTCGTTGAGCGGGGACCATCAACGTGGACAGATGATAGCTGCCCTCCTGCGGCAGCAATGCGTATATGCTCTGGGCAGCCTTACGGCTGTTGACGATACAGAGGACTTGCCGCTGCTCACTCAGCCGCTCTGCCAGCACTTCGTCAGTCATCGTTCCGGAGTGTTGGAAGGTCACGCGGCGGAAGCGGTCATACAGTGCTGCCGTTTGCGGGCAGAGCTCTGTCACGGGACAGTCTGGCGCGTAGGTGCGCAGCAGGTCATCCAAAGATGGCTGCGTTGCCGTACAAAGCACCACCGTTGCGCAAAATAGCTCCGCCAGCGAAGCCATGGCAGCCACGCAAGGCCGCAGATGCGCCAAAGGCAGCATCTGTGCCTCGTCGAAAATAATGACGCTGTTGGCAAGGTTGTGCAGCTTGCGGCACCGGGAGGAACGGGCGGCATACATGGACTCAAAGAACTGCACCGCCGTGGTGACCACCACAGGCATGTCCCAATTCTCCGTGGCCAGCGCTTTCCGGACGGCCTCCGGCGGCGCGCCGTCGGAGAGATCAAACTGCACGCCGGAATGGTGCTCCAGCACATTGCCGCTCCCCAGAATATCCCGGAACACCCGGGCATTCTGGTCGATGATGGAGGTATATGGGATGACGTAGATCACCCGCTGCATCCCATGTTCCGCCGCATGCCGCAGTGCAAAGGCCAGCGACGCCACCGTCTTTCCCCCACCGGTGGGGACGGTCAGTGTGTAAACGCCTTTTGGCTTACTTCCCGCCTCTATACAGGTGTTCAGTATCTCGCAGCGCAGCCGATTCAACTCCGTCCTAGGCTGCTGCCACGGCTTGATATACGCTTGCAGCCGCGCCAGCAGCGTAGGGATATCATCGTATCCGCCCCGCCCGCGTTCACCGTTCATGAACCGCTCCGTATCCAGAAAATCGGCGTCCACCAGGCAGGAATAGAGCATTCGCGTCCAGAATGAAGCCTGTAGGGGATCCAACCCTTGCGCCGCCAGGACCGTCGGCGGAGGCAGCGCCGCGCCGCTTTCTCCGCAGCGCTCCAGATACCGTTCCTCGCGTCCCTTCAGCATCCGGCCATAGAATGTTCCATCAGCCTTCCGGGCTGTCCGCATATTGCCGAAGTCCGGCAGTCCGCCATGATGTCCCGCCACGCATGCGGAAGCATAGCGGTTTCCCCGCATGGCGCAGGCCATCGCACCCGCTGTGGCGTGGTCAACTGTGGGTCCGTCGTTCAGCAGATGATCCTGAAAGGCATCCGTGCATTTACCGATGTCGTGGGACAGTCCCGCCAGTTCCCCGTCGGCTTCCGCTCCGAATGCCGCCGCGAATTCGCGGCACAGTTCAGCTGTTCCCGTCAGGTGCTGGGCAACCGTCTGATACTCTTTGCGGCCATTCGCATTTTCCCGGACATGTGCGTAATACTGCAAATCCATCACCCTTTCATGGATATTTCTCTCTCAAAATAGCAAAAAACAGCCCTGCGGAAAGCACAGGGCTGTTGGATAGCGCGGCTGGTAATTGGCCCTGTCGCAGTTTCTATCGCATACATTATATATCTGTCTGCGGATAAAGTCAAACAAAATACGCCATTATAGAGGATTTTTCGCTGTGAGCCCCCGATTGTACATGCGGCGGCTCTGTTTTCAACCTTTCCGCACACCTTCCGTAGTCAATTCCCGATAGGTTTTCATGATGATAACTGCTGAGATGATAAAAGCATCATACTGCCCCCTTGCGCAGGCTTTTGATCCTGTGCAAGGGGGCAGTTACTCTTGTTTATTGGCTTGACTTGTGCTGCCTTCAGCGACCGGCAGACTCCTCGGCAATCTTTTTGGTAACTTCCTCGTCGGAGAGGTAGGCGCTGGGAGCAGGCTCCACGCCGCGGGCCCACTCAATCCAGTTGACCACATAGAAGGACACCGTGCTGACCAGGCAGCCCGCCACCACTGGCATCAGGAACATCCAGGTGCCGCCGCCGCCCACGATCTGCCATACCACAAAGGCGACCGTACCGCAGATAATGGACACGACGCCGGAGTTCTTGGTGGCCTTGGGCACTGCCAGGCCCAGGCCATAGGCCGCGAAGGGGCCGGCGCAGCGGATACCGAAGGCGAAGGTGTTCATGGCCACGATGGACACGTTGGCCAGGGAGATCAGAATAGCCACCACAGCGGACAGCACGTTGCAGGCGCGGGTGTAGAAAATGGTCTGCTTGTCCGTCAGCTTTTTCTTGCCGCCCAGGCCGGTGTACAGGTCGTTGATGATCATAGTAGACATGCACAGCAGGTTGGAGTCGGCAGAGGACATGGTGGCGCAGATAATGGCGGCGGAGATCAGACCCGTCACCACGCCGGGCGCATAGTGGCCGGTGACGATCATCATGGCGTTGCTGCCGCTCACCGCCAGACCGGGCAGCTGATCCCGCAGAGCAAAGGCAGCCAGGCCCAGCAGCGTGGGGAAGATGGACATGGCGGCCATCAGGATGGCGGACAGGAAGGACGCGTTTCTGGCGGTCCTTTCATTCTTGGCCGTCTCGAAGCGGGAGACCATCTCAGGACCGGCCAGGAAGGTGCAGAAGTAGTTGAAGATATAGCCGATGATGGAGGCCCAGCCGATCTGGGTCAGATTCAGCTTCTCACCGGGCAGTGCGGCGGAAATGGCGTTCCAGCCGCCGGCGTGGTTCAGCACAATGGGGGTGGCGATGGCCAGGCCCACCAGGATGATGCCGAATTGCAGCAGGTCGGAGATCTGGTCGGCGATCATGCCGCCCATGGTGGTATAGAGAATGATGACCACACCCGCGAAGATCAGGCACACGTTCAGGGGAATGGACGGAATCAGGGCGTTGATGACGCCGCCGGAAGCGGCGATCTGCGAGGAGGTCAGGCAGAACAGCGACAGCACGGACAGAATCGCCGTGAAGTTGCTGGAGAACTTGCCGAACCGACGGCCCACCACCTCGGGGATGGTCACGGCCATGGTTTTGCGGATCTTAGGTGCAAAATAGGACAGAGGAATCATGGCGATGGATGCCGCCAGGACGTACCAAACAGCGCTGACGCCCCAGTCGCCGAAGGCCTTCTGGGCCAGGCCCGTGGTGCAGCCGCCGCCGATATTGTTGGCGGACAGGGAGAATGCTACCATGAACAGGCCCATGCGGCGGCCGGCCACCATGTAGTCCTTGGCATTCTTAATCTGGACCTTGCTGACAACGGCGCCCACAACCAGCATGCCCACCAGATAAGCAACAACAATAATCAGGGGCAGGATTTGAATTTCCATATGCATTTCTCCTTCTATATTTCCGGACCATACCGGGTACTTCACTACTTTATACAAAAAATGCACCGTATGCAACAAAAATCTCATCAATTTATGAACTTTCTGTGACTTTCACAAAATATGTCCACTTCCCTGGCTCAAAATGCATAAAAACGCAGAGGTTTACATTTTTTCATTATAAATTGCAAATGATGCTGCCATATGCTGAGATTATATCAAAAAAATACCGGCCCCGCCATACGGGGCCGGTGAGCGATTATTGGGGAATGGTCTGGACAATACCGCGGGCACAGTCCACAGACACCAGGGTGCCGTCCTTCAGGCGGCGGGTAGCGTCGGAGGCGGCCACGATAACGGGTTTGTTCAGCAGCAGGCCCACCGTGGCCGTGTGGCAGTCGGCGCTGGCCTCCTCGCTGACAATGGCGGCGGCCTGGCGCAGCCAAGGCACCACATCGTTATTGGTGTAGGGTACCACCAGCACGTCACCGGGATGGAACTTCTCCGGAATCTCCTCCAGGGTCCGGCAGATGCACAGGGGACCGGAAGCGGTCTGGCTGCCGATGCCGATGGCGTTGACCAGGGCGCCGCCTACCTGGGCGATGCGGATCATATTGGTGGTGCCGGAAATGCCCACAGGGACACCGGCGGTGACCACCACCAGATCGCCGTGCTTTACCAGGCCCGCCTCCTGGGCGGACTGGATCGCCAGATCCACCAGCTGGTCCGTGCTGCTGGCCCGGGGCATGGTGATGGGTACCAGACCCCAGTACAGGGCCATCTGGCGCTGGACCTGGGGGTCCAGCAGAAGGGCCACCACCGTGGCGGCGGGGCGGAAACGGCTGACCATCTGGGCAGTAATGCCCCGCTGGCTGACGGTGAGGATGGCGTCGGCACCGATATCCTCCGCCGTGGTGCAGGCGGCGTGAGCCGTGGCGGCGGTGATGGACAGGCGGGTGCGCTTGGGCGTCTTTGCGGGACAGATACGCTCCACATTGCTCTCCGTCTTGCGGGCAATGGCATCCATAGTGCGGACGGCCTCCACCGGGTACTTCCCTGCCGCCGTTTCGCCAGAAAGCATAATGGCGCTGGTGCCGTCGTAAATGGCATTGGCCACATCGGTGATCTCCGCACGGGTGGGACGGGGGTTCTCGATCATGGAATCCAGCATCTGGGTGGCAGTGATCACAGGCTTTCCGGCGGCCACACACTGGGCAATGATGCTCTTTTGAATGGCGGGGATCTCCGTAAAGTCGATCTCCACGCCCATATCGCCCCGGGCCACCATGATACCGTCGGCCACGGACAGGATATCCACCAGGTTGCTGACGCCTTCCTGATTTTCGATCTTGGCAATGATGCGGATCTTGGAGTGGTTCTTATCCAGAATGTGCCGGATCTCCCGGACATCGGCGGCGGAACGGACAAAGCTGGCGGCAATGAAATCGAAGCCCTGGCGGATGCCAAAAAGAATATCCTCCCGGTCCCGCTGGCTCATGTACGGCATGGACAGGGATACGCCAGGGACGTTGACGCCCTTTTTGTCCTTCATAACGCCGTCATTTTCCACCCGGCAGCGAATCTCGCGGGCAGTGGTCTCCAGCACCGTCAGCCGTACCAGACCGTCATCCAGCAGGATGGTGTTGCCTGGCTTCACATCCTGGGGCAGATCGGCATAGGTAATGGAGCAGCGGGTCTCGTCCCCGGGAACATCGTCGGTAGTCAGAGTGAAGCTCTGGCCGGTTTTCAGGTGAACAGGGCCGTTCTGAAAGGTCCGCAGCCGCACCTCCGGCCCCTTGGTGTCCAGCATAGCGGCCACCGGCAGATGAAGCTCCTCCCGCAGAGCTGTCAGCGCCTCCAGACGGCGCTGGTGCTCGTCATAGCTGCCGTGGGAAAAGTTGAACCGGGCCACGTTCATCCCCGCCTGAATCATCTGCCGCAGAACGCCCTGGCCATCAGTGGCCGGGCCCAGGGTGCATACGATTTTTGTCTTTCTCATAGTTTTCCCTTCCCTCTTTGCGTGGAAAATCAGAAAATATGCCCCCCTGCGGGCCGGTGGGGTACACAGGGGGGCGCGGATGGTTCTGCTCTTAGAATGCCTTGCCGTCGCAGCCCAGAACGTCCACGATCTTGTGGGTCACCAGCTCCTTGATGGCCTGGCGTGCGGGCTTCAGATACTGACGGGGGTCAAAGTCTGCCGGATGCAGGGCAAAGTGCTCCCGGATGGAGGCGGTCATGGCCAGACGCAGGTCGGAGTCGATGTTGATCTTGCACACGGACAGAGACGCGGCCTTGCGCAGCTGATCCTCGGGCACGCCGATGGCGCCGGGCATATTGCCGCCGTACTGGTTCACCTTGGCCACCAGATCCTGGGGAACGGAAGAAGAACCGTGCAGCACAATGGGGAAGCCGGGCAGGCGGCGGGAGACCTCCTCCAGCACGTCGAAGCGCAACTGGGGCTTGGTGCCGGGCTTGAACTTGTATGCGCCGTGGCTGGTGCCGATGGCGATGGCCAGAGAGTCGCAGCCGGTCTTGGACACAAACTCCTCCACCTCCTCGGGGCGGGTATAGGAGGAATCCTCGGCGGACACGTTGACTTCATCCTCGATGCCGGCCAGGGTACCCAGCTCGGCCTCCACCACCACGCCGTGGTCGTGAGCATATTCCACCACCTGGCGGGTCAGGGCAATGTTCTCGGCGAAGGGCTTGGAGGAGGCGTCGATCATCACGGAGGTGAAGCCGTCCTCGATGCAGGACTTGCACAGCTCAAAGCTGTCGCCGTGGTCCAGATGCAGCACAATGGGCAGGCCCGTCTCAATAACGGCGGCCTCCACCAGCTTCTTCAGATAGGTGCGGTTGGCATAGGCGCGCGCGCCCTTGGACACCTGCAGGATCAGGGGGGCCTTCAGCTCAGCGGCGGCCTCGGTAATCCCCTGAATGATCTCCATGTTGTTGACGTTGAAGGCACCGATGGCGTAACCGCCGTTGTAAGCCTTCTCGAACATTTCCTTGGAAGTAACCAGTGGCATAATAAATCGCTCCTTTTGAAAAATTGGTCTTGACTTGTATGGAATGATTGGGATATGATGTATATATGTATTGTACCACATTTTTTTCTTTTTGCAAGCCCCAACGGTTTACTTTATCCATCCTCTGTGATAAAATATTCCGCATGGCAAGAAAAATCTACTGGGAGGTAGTCAATCATGAAAGAATTAAAGGGTGCCTGTATCATCGGTCAGTCCGGTGGGCCTACGTCTGTGATCAACGCCAGCGCTTACGGCGTCATTGACACGGCCCTGAAATCCGGCGTCATCACCCAAGTGCTGGGCGCGGAGCACGGCATCAAGGGCGTTCTCAGCGATCGCCTGTTCGACATGGGTCTGGAGGATCCCGAGGAGCTGCGTCTGCTGAAGTACACCCCCTCCTCCGCCCTGGGCTCCTGCCGCTACAAGATCGCGGACCCCGAGGTGGACGATACCGATTATCGCCGCATCCTGGAGGTGTTCAAGAAGCACAACGTCCGCTACTTCTTCTATAACGGCGGCAACGACTCCATGGATACCTGCAATAAGATCAATCAGTACATGCAGTCCGTGGGCTACGAGTGCCGGGTCATGGGTGTACCCAAGACCATCGACAACGATCTGTTCGGCACCGACCACTGCCCCGGCTTCGGCTCTGCCGCCAAGTATATCGCCACCTCCATGATGGAAGTAAACCTGGACGCCCATGTGTACGACACCGGTATGATCGTGGTGATGGAGATCATGGGCCGCCATGCCGGCTGGCTGGCCGCTTCCGCTGCCCTGGCCAGTGAATACGGCGCAGGCCCCGATCTGATCTATCTGCCCGAGGTGGACTTCAGCATGCCCAAGTTTATTGAGGATGTCAAGCGTGTATACGCCGAAAAGGGCTACTGCATCGTGGCTGTGTCCGAGGGTATCCACTATGAGGACGGCGGCTTTGTGTCTGAGGCCAAGGTGGCCGCTACCGACGGCTTCGGCCACGCCCAGCTGGGTGGCCTGGCTGCCATGCTGGCCCAGGTGGTCAAGGAGGAGACCGGTGCCAAGGTCCGCGGCATCGAGCTGAACCTGCTGCAGCGCTGCGGCGCACATCTGGCTTCCGAGACGGATATTGAGGAATCCTATATGGCCGGTAAAGCAGCCGTGGAAAATGCCATCAACGGCATCAATGGCCGCATGATCGGCTTCGAGCGCGGTGTCCGGGACGGCAAGTACGCCTGCAAGACCAAGCTGATCCCCCTGATGGAGGTTGCCAACACCGAGAAGAAGCTGCCCCGCAGCTGGATCAACGAAGAAGGCAACGGCGTAAACCACCAGTTTGTGGAATACGCGCTGCCCCTGATCCAGGGTGAACCGGACCTGCCCAAGGTGGACTCCCTGCCTCGCTTCGCCCATCTGAAGAAGATTCTGGCAAAATAAAAATACGCTGAAAAATCCGCCTCCGGCTTGTGGCCGGAGGCGGATTTTTCGTTTCAGTGTGTAAAGCTATTTCCCATTACAGCTTTGTCAAATGCGCACCTGCGGCCTTCAGCATGAGCTTTTTGGTGCCCACCCCGTCGAAGGCCACCTCCACCAGAGCATCTCCGCCCATGGGGCGCACGCTGAGTACCATCCCCTGGCCAAAGGCGCTGTGCCGGACTCCGTCGCCGGGCTGCAATTGCAGCAGCGGAGCGGAGGACGCCGCCGGACGCGCCGGGTACTCCGGCTTAGGCATAGTCCGGGTCTCCGGCTGCGACGCATAGCGAGGCGTATCGCCGAAGTCGTCGTCCCACCGGGATGCGGGACGCGGCTCGGGCTTCCCCAGCCACTCCATATTCTCCTCCGGGATCTCCTTCAGGAATCGGGAGGGCATACAGGGAGTGGTGCGGCCAAACAGCATCCGCTGACGGGCATTGGTCAGAGTCAGCTTCTCCTTGGCCCGGGTCATGGCCACATAACACAGCCGCCGCTCCTCCTCCATTTCCTCCGGCTCACCCATGGCGCGATTGCCCGGGAAAAGTCCGTCCTCCATGCCCACCACGAATACGCTGGGAAACTCCAGGCCTTTGGCGCTGTGCATGGTCATCAGAGTCACGCAGTTGTCTCCGGCCTCCTGGCCGTCCAGGTCAGTGTACAGAGCAACCTCGTCCAAAAAGCCCGACAGGGTGGGGTCCTCGGGATCGTTCTCCAGAAACGCCTGGATACTGGAGCTGAGCTCCTCTACGTTTTCCAGGCGGCCCCGGCTCTCCGCATCCTCCTTTTCCTGGAGCATGGCTGCATAGCCGCTGCGGCGGCACACATAATCATAAAACTCCACCAGGCCCATTTCATCCGACTGGCGGCGCATTTCGTCTATCATCGCTGTAAAGCCGATTAGCTTGCCAGCAGCTGATTTCAGTTGGGGATAGTCCCCTGCCCGGCGCAGGACCTCCATCAGCGTCAGGCCCCCCTCCGTGGCGATGGCCTGGGCCTTGTCCATGGTAGCCGCGCCGATCTTCCGGGCGGGAACATTGACGATGCGGCGCAGCCGCAGATCGTCGGCAGGGTTGTTGATGACGCACAGATATGCCAGCATATCCTTGACCTCGGCCCGGTCAAAGAACTTTGTGCCGCCAATGATCTTATAGGGCACACCATTGCGCTTGAAGGCATATTCCAGTGCGTTGGACTGGGCATTCATACGGTACAGCACGGCGTTTTCTTTCCAGTCCACGCCCCGTCGGTAGTTCATCATAATCTGTCCCACCACATAGTTGGCCTCATCCCCCTCGTTGAAGCAGGTTTTGACGGTGACCGTCTCCCCTGCGCCGTTCTCGGTCCACAGGGTCTTGCCTTTTCGGCCCACGTTGTGGCGGATCACGGCGTTGGCGGCATCCAGAATGTTCTGTGTGGAGCGGTAATTCTGCTCCAGACGGATGGTCCTGGCCCCGGCGTACTGCTTTTCAAAGCTGAGGATGTTCTCGATGTTGGCGCCCCGGAAACGGTAAATGCTCTGGTCGTCGTCACCCACCACGCAGATGTTCTTCCTTCCTCCGGCCAGAAGGCTGGCCAGCATATACTGCATGTGATTGGTATCCTGGTACTCGTCGATAAGGACATAGCGGAACTTATTCCGGTAGTACTCCAGGGTCTGGCGGTCCGATTGCAGCAGCTCCACTGTGTGAAGGATGATGTCGTCAAAGTCCAGGGCGTTGGCGTCCCGCAGACGGCGGTTATAGGCAGCATAGACCCGGCCCATCCGTACCCGGCGCCAGTCCCCCCGCTGCTCCCACAGCTGGCTGAACTCCTCGGGCATCATCATGGCGTCCTTGGCATTGGAGATCACAGACAGCACCTCCCGCACCGGGAAGGTCTTTTCCTCCAGTCCCATCTCCTTGAGAATATCCTTGATGACCCGCTTGCTGTCGTCGGTATCGTAGATGGTAAAGCTTCGGTCAAAGCCGATCTTATCAATGTCCCGACGCAGAATCCGGACGCAGGCAGAGTGGAATGTGGCGGCCCAGACGTCCCGGGCCTCCTCCCCCAGCATCCGCTCCAGCCGGTCCTTCAGTTCATTGGCGGCCTTGTTGGTGAAGGTGATGGCCAGTACCTCCCAGGGCCGGGCAGGCTCCACAGCGCACAGATACTGCATCAGCGGCCGCTGCTCCGGGTCCGGGGCGGCAGCGTACTGCTCCAGAAACTCCACCTCATCCTGAGAAATGGGCAGCGGTATCTCCTCCGTGTCACTGCCCCGGCCATAGCGCAGGAGGTTCGCTACCCGGTTGATCAGCACCGTGGTCTTGCCGGAGCCGGCTCCTGCCAGCAGCAGCAGCGGCCCCTCTGTCGTCAGCACACCCTCCAGCTGCCGGGGATTCAGGTGCGCATAATCTGTGGCAATGGCCCGTCGGCGGGCCGCAGCAAAGCGTTTTTCCAAGTCGTTCATGATGGTCCTTCCCCTGTCTTGTTTTCTCGTCCTCCATTTTAATACAAAATCCGCCGCCGGTCAACCGGCTGTCGAATTTTGTAGAATTTTTGTTCGATTCTACTTGACAAGAACGTTCGTTCGACTTATAATGCGAATAGAACAAATGTTTTGGAGGGCTTACCCATGACGACCTTTGGATTTATTATAATGCTGCTGGGCGCTGGTGCGTTTTCTGCGGGCGTGGTCCGTCTGGCGGACTGGATCGACCAGCCCCATCCCCGCCGCCGCACCGCCTGAGGACATTGGCCATGGAACTGCTGGATAAGCTGGCCATCCTGGCCGATGCGGCTAAATATGATGCAGCCTGCACCTCCAGCGGCGTTCGCCGGGGCTCCCACCCGGGTATGATCGGCAACACCACCTCCTCTGTAGCGGGTTGCTGCCACAGCTTTTCCGCCGACGGGCGATGTATCACCCTGCTGAAGGTTCTGATGACCAATCGCTGCGTGTACGACTGCAAATACTGTGTCAATCGCCGCTCTCACGACACACGGCGAGCCGCCTTTACGCCCCGGGAGCTGGCGGAACTGACCATTGAATTTTACCGGCGCAACTATATTGAGGGGCTGTTCCTCTCCTCTGGTGTGCTTCGCAGCCCGGACTACACAACCGAACAGATGATCGAATGTCTCCGGCTGCTGCGGCAGGAATACCGGTTCAATGGATATATCCACGCCAAAGCTATCCCCGGCACATCGCCGGAGCTGGTGCAGCAGCTGGGCCTCCTGGCGGACCGGCTCAGCGTGAATATCGAGCTCCCCTCCCAGGAGGGGCTGCAAACGCTGGCCCCGGATAAGAGCAAGCAGGCCATTCTGCGGCCCATGGCGCTGATTCGGGACCAGGCTGCCCAGAGCAAGGCGGAGCTGGTAAAGTACAAGCACGCTTCGGTCTTTGCCCCGGCGGGTCAAAGCACCCAGCTCATCGTGGGAGCCACCCGGGACACGGACCGGCACATCCTGCACCTGACGGAGTCTCTGTATCAGAAGTATCGTCTCAAACGCGTGTTCTACTCCGCTTATGTCCCGGTAGTGGAGAACACCCTGCTCCCGTCTCTGGATACCAAACCGCCCCTGCTGCGGGAACACCGGCTGTATCAAGCCGACTGGCTTCTGCGCTTTTACGGCTTCAGGGCCCAGGAGCTGCTGGATGAAGCCCATCCGGACTTCAATCCCCTGCTGGATCCCAAGTGTCACTGGGCCCTATGCCATCTGGAGCGGTTCCCGGTGGAGGTTCGCAAGGCAGAGCCGGAAACGCTGCTGCGGGTGCCGGGTATCGGCCCGATCAGCGCCCGTCGCATTGTCACCGCCCGACGGCACGCCGTCCTGCGGATGGAGGACTTGCCCAAGCTGGGCGTAGTGCTGAAACGCGCACAGTTTTTCATCACCTGTGGCGGCCGCATGCGCACGGGGCTGCACTTCTCCGCCTCTACCCTTTCCCGGCAGCTGGAGGCTATGGAACGAGGTCAGCTCCCGGCAGAGGAATGCCGGCAGCTGTCGCTGTTTGATGCGGGATAAGACCATGGAAGATGTGATTTTTCAATACGACGGAAGCTTTCAGGGCTTTCTGTGCTGCGTGTTCGACAGCTATTTCCATAAAGAATTCCCCATCGCCTTTTGCAGCGATGAGGAATGTGTTTCCCTGTATCCCGTGCGGGTGGTGATCACCCGGCAGGACCATAGCCAGCGGGTATATGCCAGTCTGGAGCGTCTTTCCAAAACGGCGCTGCGGGTTCTGCGCCGAGCGTGGCTGACCTGCATGGAGGACAAGGAACTCCGTCTGTATGCCTTCATCCGTAAGCTCTATGACCAGGGCCCAGGATTTATGCACAGCAAGGCGGACGACGTGTACTATCCCATTGCCTGTGCCCTGCGGCATCTAAGCGGTGAGCTGGAAAAGCTCCGCGGCTTCGTACGGTTTTCAGACTACAACGGCGTTTTAGGCGGCGAAATCGAGCCCAAAAACCGGGTGCTTCCCCTGCTGGCTGGCCACTTTTGCAGCCGCATGGCCGGAGAGTCTTTTTTTCTGTATGACCGCACCCACGACGAGCTGCTGCTGTACGCCAAGGGCCAGCGGCGCATTGTTCCGGTAGACCATCTGACGCTGGATCTGCCCAGTCGGGAAGAACTTCAATACCGTGCCTTGTGGAAGGAATTTTTCAACACTGTGTCCATCCGGGAGCGTATCAATCCTCGTTGCCAGAACACATTTCTTCCCAAGCGCTACCGTGGGACCATGACAGAGTTTCTGCCGACGGACTATGAGCAATTCAGTCGTCCAGCAGCTTCCGCAGATTTGCCAGCCCACGGCGCTCCAGCCGCGATACCTGCACCTGGGATACTCCCAGGATCCGGGCCGTCTGCTCCTGAGTCAGCCCCTTAAAAAAACGCAGCAGAATGGTCATCTTTTCCCGTTCCGGCAAAGCGTCGATGGCTTCCCGCAGGGCGATGCGCTCCACCATGCTTTCCTCCGGGCTGTCGGTACCCAAGGTAGATTCCAGGGTCAGTCCTTCCGCCGTTTCCTGCTGCAAGGATTCCGGCACACCGGTGGCCAGCTCTACACTGGCAATTTCCTCCGGTGTCAGGCCCGTCTCCTCCGACAGCTCCGACAGGCGCGGGTCCCGGCCCAACCGGTACCGCAGCCGCTCCCGGGCGGCGGACAGGGCCTGTCCCTTTTCGCGGATGCTGCGCCCTACCTTAATGGCTCCGTCGTCCCGTAGAAAACGCCGTATCTCCCCAGCGATTTTCGGAACGGCATAGGTGGAAAACTGCGTTCCATATGTGAGGTTAAACCCCTTTACAGCTTTGATAAATCCAATGCATCCCAGCTGATACAGATCATCCGTCTCTACCCCGCAGCCATAGTATCGCCGGACGATGCTCCAAATCAGCCCGGCATTCTCCTGCAGCACCTGCTCGCAGGCTGCGTCGTCGCCATTCTGGGCCCGATCCAGCAGGGCAAACAGCTCGCCGCTGCTCATCGACGGCCAGACAGCCGCGGTACAATGCGCTTGCGCATAGACACCACGGTTCCCTTTCCGGGAGTGGACTTCACCGTCAGCTTGTCCATGAAGCTCTCCATGATGGTAAAGCCCATGCCGCTGCGTTCCTCGCCGCCGGTGGTAAAAAGCGGCTGCCGAGCCTGCTGCACATTGTCGATGCCCCGGCCCCAATCCCGCACGGTCAGTTCCAATATGCCGCCCTCCAGAATGCGCAGCTTCATGACAATTTTCCCCAGCTTATCCGGATAGGCGTGAACGATGGCGTTGGTCACCGCCTCACTGACGGCGGTTCTGATATCCCCCACCTCGTCCAGCGTAGGATCCAGCTGCGCGGCAAAGGCTGCCGCGGCAGTCCGGGCGAAGGCCTCATTGGTGCTGCGGCTGAGAAACTCCAGCGTCACATAATTTTCCACTTTCATTATGTACACCCCTCCTTCTTATTCCAAGGTCACAAATCTGTCCAGCCCTGCTGCTTCCAGCACCTTTCTCGGCTGGGGCCCAGCATTCCGCAGGACTATGCTGCCGCCCAGCTCCCGCATGCGCTGCCTTGCCCGCATGACCACGGCAATGCCAGAGCTATCCATAAAGGTCACCCCAGACCAATCCAGCACCAGCCGCAGCGGCAGTGCTGACTCGATGGACCGCTCCAGTTGACCCGCGATCTCATGGGCTCCGTGGTGGTCTAGTTCCCCTTTCAGGATGATTTCCAGGCATCGTTCCTCCCGCCTGGTCACGATTTCCATACATGCTCACTCCTTTTCCGTCTGATCAAGACAATCCGGTTTGTCCAATATCTTTCCGAATCTAATCGCTATTCCTCGCAGGCACCATGACCCTCGGAGCCTTGCAGAAAAAATCACCGCAGATCAAATGATCTGCGGTGATTTTGAGCGCGTCAAATTTTTGCCGCGCTCTGACGCCTTTTCAGCGTCTCTGAAAAGGCGAAGGATTGCAAACGAAAGACACCCCTGATGGGTTTCTTTCGTAACTATCTTCCTTTCCGCTTCTGATGCCCCTGCGGGCCCCGGAAAGGTCATAAAATCACCGCAGATCATTTGATCTGCGGTGATTTTATCATATATGGCGTCTATTTTCTGTCGGAAGCCGCCGGGAGTGAAAAATCAGCCGCGCATTGCCTGGGCGGATTCCTCCAGCTTGACAATGAGGGCACGGGCCTTGTCGGCCTTTTCGCGCTCGGCATTGACCACCGCCTCCGGAGCCTTGGATACAAAGCTCTCGTTCTGGAGCTTCTTTTCAATGCGCTCCAGATTTTCCCTGGCCTTGGTGATCTCCTTGCCGATGCGCTCCAGCTCCTTCTCAATGTCCACCAACTCCGCCAGAGGCAGATACATGGTGGCATCGTGGGTGGACACCGTCACCATGCCGTTGAGGTCCTGGGGAGTCTGGGTTCCCACCTCCACCTCGCTGGCGTAGGCCAGACGGGTGATGAAGTCACGGCCGCCGACATAAATCTCGGGGGTCTGGCTGGTAATGATGATCTTTGCCTTCCGGGACGGAGGCACGTTCATCTCAGCCCGACGGGCACGGACAGCGGAAATGGCGTCCTTTACCGCCTCCATGGCCCGTTCCTCCGCAGCAAAGTCAAACTCCTGACGATAAGTGGGCCACTGAGCACGAATCAGGTAGTTGCCCTCATGAGGCAGCGCCTGCCAGATCTCCTCGGTGATGAAGGGCATGAAGGGGTGCAGCAGCTCCAGCACCCGCAGCAGCACATAGCACAGCACGTTCTGGGCGGCCAGCTTGGCCTCCTCATCCTCGCCGTACAGGCGGGTCTTGGTCAGCTCGATATACCAGTCGCAGTAGGTGTCCCAGATAAAGTCATAGATCTTGGCGGAGGCCACACCCAACTCATAGGCCTCCATGTTGTCGGTAACCTCGCGGATCAGCGTGTTCAGCTTGCTGAGGACCCACTTGTCCTCCAGCTCCAGCTTCTCCGGCAGCTCCACCCGCTCGATGGTCAGATTCATCATCACATAGCGAGACGCATTCCAGATTTTATTGGCAAAGTTGCGCATTGCCTCGCACTTTTCCACGAAGAAGCGCATATCATTGCCGGGGCTGTTGCCAGTGATCAGGTTGAAGCGCAGAGCGTCGGCGCCGAACTTGTCTGCCATCTCCAGGGGGTCGATGCCGTTGCCCAGAGACTTGGACATCTTGCGGCCCTTGTCGTCCCGAACCAGGCCGTGGATCAGCACGGTCTTAAATGGTTCCTTCTTCATCTGCTCCATGCCGGAAAAGATCATGCGGGCCACCCAGAAGAAGATGATATCATAGCCGGTGACCAGCACAGAGGTGGGATACCAGTATTGCAGGTCTTTGGCGTCTTTGTCGGGCCAGCCCAGGGTGGAGAAGGGCCACAGAGCGGAGCTGAACCAGGTGTCCAGCACATCCTCCTCCCGGGTCAGATGCGTGCTGCCGCACTTTTCACACTGGGTGGGGTCCTGACGGCTGACGTTGATATGGCCGCAGTCATCGCAGGTCCAGGCGGGGATCTGGTGGCCCCACCACAGCTGGCGGGAAATGCACCAATCGTGGACATTCTCCATCCAGTTGATATACGTCTTGGTAAAACGCTCGGGGACAAACTTGACCGTGCCGTCCTGCACCACGCGGATGGCCTCCTTGGCCAGGGGTGCCATCTTCACAAACCACTGAGCGGAGATCAGCGGCTCTACATCGTTGTGGCAGCGGTAGCAGGTGCCCACATTGTGGGAATAATCCTCGGTCTTGACCAGGTAACCCTGCTCCTCCAGGTCCTTGACGATGGCCTTGCGGCACTCGTAGCGGTCCATGCCGTTGTACTTGCCGCCGTTTTCGTTGATGGTGCCGTCGTCAGCGATGACACGGATGACCTCCAGATTATGGCGCAGACCCACCTCGAAGTCGTTGGGGTCGTGGGCGGGAGTCATCTTCACCGCGCCAGTACCAAAGCCGATCTCGCAGTATTCATCGCCCACAATGGGAATCTCGCGGTTCATAATGGGCAGGATGCAGGTCTTGCCGATCAGATGCTTGAACTTCTCGTCCTCCGGGTTCACAGCCACACCGGTATCGCCCATCATGGTTTCCGGACGGGTGGTGGCTACCACGATGTCGCCGCTGCCGTCCGCCAGGGGGTAACGGATATACCACAGGTGGCCAGGCTTATCGGTATACTCCACCTCGGCGTCGGATAACGCCGTCAGGCAGTGGGGGCACCAGTTGATGATGCGGCTGCCCTTGTAAATGAGCCCCTTGTCATACAGTTCGCAGAACGTCTCCCGGACGGCACGGGAGCAGCCCTCGTCCATAGTAAAGCGAGAGCGGTCCCAGTCACAGGAGGAACCCATCTTCTTCTGCTGCTCTACAATGCGGTTGCCGTACTTTTCCTTCCAGGCCCATACGCGCTCCAGGAACTTCTCCCGACCCAGGTCATAGCGGGTCAGGCCCTCCTGACGCAGATTTTCCTCCACCTTGATCTGGGTGGCGATTCCGGCGTGGTCCGTACCGGGCAGCCACAGGGCCTCATATCCCTGCATCCGCTTGAAGCGAATAAGAATATCCTGCAGCGTGGCATCCATGGCGTGGCCCATGTGCAGCTGCCCCGTGACGTTGGGGGGCGGCATCACGATGGAAAAAGGCTTTTTGTCCGGGTTCGGCTCCGCACTGAAGCAGCCGCCGTCCATCCACATCTGGTAGATCCGGGGCTCCACCTGCCGGGGATCGTACACCTTGGGTAATTCTTTGCGCATAGTCATTCTCCTTATTTGAGTATTTGGCAAAACAAAAAGGCCCGCTCCGTTTTGCCACAGCAAAACAGGGCGAACCATAAAAAGTCCGTGGTACCACCTGTATTCGGGAAATCCCGCACTCATGGGCGCAAATACGCCCTGTCCCGATAACGGAGGACCCACCGTTGCAGCCTACTGTCAGTTCAGCCCAAGGCTCCGGGACGACTTGGGCGGCGCATCACGGGAGCTTGCACCAACCGCTCCCTCTCTCGGCATCCGCATACCGCCTACTGCTTCCCATCTCAGCCGTTCTCAATATGTGGGCATTCTACACCATTTCCGGAAAAATGTCAACCATTCCTTTTCCTGAACTTCAGAATTTGTTCAAAATCTGGTCTGATACTTGATTTATTCACAAATTTATGGTATATATTCTTCTATATTTGGCTCAAGGAGGCTGTGCCATCCATGAAAAAGACCCTGCGGGACTATCTGCCGATCCTGATGATGCTGCTGTGTGCGGCAGGCTTCGGCGCTCTGCTGCTGACCGGCGTCATCGATCTGAATACCGTGCCACAGTTGGTGGAGCATCGTCCGGTGCTGGCCGTGCTGGTGATCCTGGCGCTGTTCATAGCAAAGGGCTTCTCCGGCGTGGTGGTATACAACGCCCTGGTGGTCGTGGTGTCTTTGATCCTGCCGCTGCCGGCAGCCTTGGCCATCAGCGGCGTGGGCACAGCGCTGTGTCTGTCCATTTCCTATTGGATGGGGCGGTCCACCCGCACCGACAGCCTGGAGGGCCTGCTGAGCAGGCACCCCAAGCTGAACAAATACTTCACCGCCACTCAGCAGTATGGCTTTGTCTTCTGCTTCACCATCCACATGCTGGGGCTGAACATGGAGCTGCTGGGCGTGCTGTTTGGCATGATGCGGCTGAACTTCTGGACTTATCTGTCTGCCTCGTGGCTGTCTATCGCGCCGGGTATGGTGTGTCTGTGCATTCTGGGCAATAACCTGGATTTCAAATCTCCGGTATTCTGGGCCATGCTGGCGCTGAACCTGGTGCTGCTCTTGGGTTCCCTGTGGTATACCCGGCACAAGCTGGTTCAGTCCTCCAGCCGCACCTGAATCAGCTCGTTTTCCTCCGCCGCGTCCTGAATTACCGTCAGCGCCCGCTGCAAATAATCCTCCTGGGGCCAATGCTCCACATGGATGGTCGTGGGCACGGACAGATCCGTCAGACAATCGTACAGAGCGTCCAGACTGCGGCCGTACCACTCCGGCAGCTCCAGGGCCTCCGACAGGGCGTCATGCAGCTGCTCGCGGTTGGTAATGTCGTTTCCGTTCAAAAATACCTGCATGTTCATTCTCCTCCATACAGCAGTTCAAAGGTCTGGTAGTGGTCGCCGGTGTAATAAATCAGCCCATCGTTGGAAAAGACGATCCGCTCCGGTCCCCGGGACTTGGCGCCCAGGGTGTTGATGTCACACTCGGTCCAGGTCCGGCCGTCTGCCTCCGGCAGCAGGCCCTCATAGTTTCCGAACCGGCTGCCGCCGATGCAGCAGCCCGGTGCATACGGCTCCAGAGAGCCACCGGTCCAGCCCAGCTGCTGGGCCTCTTTTTTTGTAATGAAGTTGTCCGGCAGATGTCCGTATAAGTGGATATACCGTGCTACATCCTCTTTGGTGGTGTATGTGCCGTCCTCCGCCAGCTGCTCCTGCTTCTGGTTTGTGGGCTGCTCCGGATCCATGGGCAGCGCTACGAAGCTGCATGCAGCCAGAGACAGGGACGTTATCAGCGCCAGCAGCAGCGCCGTCAGCTTTCTCATGAAACACTCCACCTTCCGTGTTTTGCCAGTATACCATATTTCATTCCATTGTGCAACCAAAACAATTTTCCAGGCAGCAAGTTCTTTCTTTTGCCGCACTTCGCACAAGGTAGCGTGATGAAGTTTTTCGGAAAAAGGCAGGAGCCATCGCTCCTGCCTTTTTCCGTCTGTCCGGAAGCCATTCATTATTTCCTATCCCACGCCTTCAGGTCCTTCAGCTCGTTATACAGCCGCAGGTAGCTGGCATGGCGGCTGCGGGGAATCCTCCCCTGCCGGACGGCCTCCAGCACGGCACAGCCCTTCTCTTTGGTGTGGCTGCACCCTACAAACCGGCAGCTGCCGGTGTAAGGGGCAAATTCCGGGAATGTCTCCGGCAGGTGCTCCTTCAGCTCCAGGTCCAGCTCCTCTGTGTCAAAGGACGCGAAACCCGGTGTGTCGATGACATAGGTATCCTGTCCCAGAGAAAACAGCTCCACATGGCGGGTGGTATGGCGCCCCCGTCCCAGGGCCTTGCTGACCTCTCCAACGGCCAGAGAAAAACGCGGGGCCAGTGCGTTGAGGATACTGGACTTGCCCACACCGGAGTTGCCGGTAAAGGCGCTGAGCTTTCCCGCCAGCTCCTGCCGCAGCTCCTCTATCCCCTGGCCGGTGGCGGCACTGACTCGCAGCACCCGGATAGCGGAGCCCTGATAAATGTCGTACAGCTCCTCAGCCGGGTCCAGGTCACACTTATTCAGGCACAGCAGCACCTGGCAGCCCTTCAGGACGGCGATGGCACTGATGCGGTCGATGAGATACGGGTCCGTCACCGGCAGAGCAGCAGAGGCAATGATGACCAATTGGTCGATGTTGGCTGCGGCAGGGCGGTCGAAGGCGTTGCGCCGGGGCTCGATAGCCTCCACAAAGCCCTCGCCGCCGCCCAGCTCCCGCACCTGGACCCAGTCTCCCACCAAGGGGGACAGCCCCTCCCGGCGAAACCTTCCCCGGGCCCGGCACTGAAGCGTCTCCGTTCCGGTGTTGACATAGTAGAACCCGCTGAGGGCCTTTTCAATGCGTCCTTTGATCAAAACGTGATCTCCTGGCTCACGGCCTCGGTGCCGTTGATATACAGCTTGATAGTGGAAGTAGACCCCTGGCTGCCGCGGAAGGTATAGGTGAAGGAGGTGGTGGAGCCATCCACATAGGTGGAGTGGATGATGCTGCCGTCCTGCATGACCTCGATTTTCAGATTGCTGTCGCTGTGGTACTGGTCGGGAATGTCAAACACCACCACCCGCTCAGCGGAGCTGCTGCCCTTGCTGACAGTGAACACGATCTCTGTGCCGGACTGCACCTCGGTGCCCTGCTCGATGCTCTGACCAATGACAGTGCCCTCGGGCTTGTCGCTGTACTCATACTGATGCTCACCCACCTTGAGCCCCATGGCCTCGGCCTGAGCGGCCGCGTCGTCGATGGTCATAGTGACAAAGCTGGGAACGGTCAGAGGCTTGGTTTCCGGCCCCTTACTGACGGTCAGCACAACCGTGTCACCCTTCTTCAGCTGCTCACCGGAGGCAGGAGAGCTCTCCATCACCTGTCCCTCGGGAACGTCGGGGGAATAGGCATCCGCCCGCTGGATATCCAGATCCAGGTGCAGTTTGTTCAGCTCTGTCTTGGCCTGCAGGAACTCACTGCCTACTACGTTGGGCATCAGCGTTCCATCCTCCTCCGCGCAGAGGTAGACCTTGATGACCAGATTGTTCTTGCGGCTGCGGCCGCCGGCAGGGTCCTGCTCCACGATCTGGCCGGGCTCGTATTTGTCGCTGGGCTTGGTGCCCACCACCTCGATGCGGAAAATATCCTTAATCTCCGGCATGGCCTCGGCCTCCTCCAGGGTCTTGCCCAAAAGGTCCGGCACCTGGTGAGAGGCGGTGCCATTGCCTGCGTTGAAGCCGCCGGCCACCAGCTTGAACACCACAAAAATCAGCACCAACGCCAGGGCAAACCCGCCGATGACCAGGCCCACCACCTTGCGGCTTTGCTTTTTCTCCTCCTCATCCTGGGCCACGGTGCTGTTGGCCTTGCTCACCGCTGCCACCTGGTTGGTGGGCAGAGGCTGGGTGGGCTCCTGGCACACCACGGCGGCCTTCAGATCCTCCCGGATATAGTCCATATCCACGGCAGGGTCCTTGCGGAACTTCTCCAGATCGTCCAGCATGGCGTCAGCGGTCTGATAACGCTTGGAGATGTCCGGGCACATGGCCTTCATGCAGATCAGCTCCAGGGCCTCGGGGATATCCGGATTCAGCTCCCTGGGGGCCTTGGGAACAGCGCTCAGATGCTGGATAGCCACGGACACGGCGGAGTCACCCTGGAAGGGCAGTTTGCCGGTGAGCATCTCGTACAGCACCACGCCGGCGGAATAAATGTCCGAGCGAGCGTCCACCCGGTCGCCGCGGGCCTGTTCGGGAGAAATGTAATGCACGGAGCCCAGGGTCTCCTGGGTCAGGGTCTGCCCCTGGTCTGCCAGACATGCGATGCCGAAATCGGCCACTCGGACGCTTCCATCCCGCAGGATCATGATGTTCTGGGGCTTGATGTCCCGGTGGATCACGCCGCGGCTGTGGGCATGGCTGAGGCCGCGCATGATCTGGGTGATAAAGTGCAGCGCTTCCCGCCAGTCCATCTGGCCCCGGCGCTCCATATACTGCTTCAGTGTCACGCCGTCGATGAGCTCCATAACGATGTAATCGATGTCATCACTGCACGACACGTCGTAAACCGACACGATGTTGGGGTGGGACAGCTGGGCCACAGCCCGGGACTCATCCATGAACCGGCGGCGGAAATCGGCGTTCTGGGCCAGGTCACTGTGCAGGATCTTTACCGCTACCAGCCGATCCAGCCGGTGGCACTTGGCCTTATAGACGTTGGCCATGCCTCCCCTGCCGATCAGCTCCAGTATCTCATAGCGATTATCCAGCATTTTCCCAATGTAAGGATCCATATCGTCAATTCCTCCTTCAGTCGTTCATCAGCAGGATAGCCGTCACATTGTCCGGCGCGCCCCGCTGCTTGGAAATGGCCATCAGCCGCTGCAAGCAGTCCTCCGGCTGTCCGTTATGCAAAATTTCAAACATGATCTCCTGGTCCGTGACCGTGTTCACCAGTCCGTCGGAGCACAGCAGCAGAAAATCCCCCGCCTTCCACTGTATGGCAAAGTCGTCTGCCTCCACGGCGGGGTCCGGGCCCAGAGCCCGGGTAATGAGATTGCGGCGGGGATGGCTGCGGGCTTGGCCGGGAGTCAGGTCACCCTTTTCCACCATGTCCTCTACCAGGGAATGGTCCCGGCTGATCTGCCGCAGGCCCTGAGCTCCGGCCAGATAGGCCCGGCTATCGCCCACATTGCTGATGAGTACCCGATCTCCCTTGACCAGGGCAGATACCAGCGTAGTGCCCATGCTTCTCAGCTCCGGATGTCCGGCAGCCCGTTGTCGGATAGCGCTGTTGGCTGCCATTACGGCGGCACGCACCGCCTGGTCCGGGTGGTCGGAGTCGGACAGGGTGCGGATATACGTCTCCACCGCTACGCTGCTGGCGATGCTGCCCCCGGCCACACCGCCCATGCCGTCGCACACCACAGCCACGGTATAGCCGCCGGACAGCCGGGCAAAACCAAAGGCATCCTGATTTTCCCGGCGCACCAGGCCGGGATCGGTGATCTTCCAATGCTTCACGCGGGATCACCCCCCTTTCTTTCCTCCATAGCGCGGCGGCGCAGCTGGCCGCAGGAGGCGTCGATGTCCCCACCCAGACTCCGCCGCACCGTGGCGGTGATGCCATGTGACTCCAACCGCTTCTGAAACGCGGCCACACGGCGGCTGGGCTTGAAGGGACTTTCCACCACGTCGTTGAGCGGGATCAGATTCACATGACCCGGCATGCCGGCAATGCGCTTGGCAATCAGGTCTGCCTGCCAGTCGTGGTCGTTGACCCCGTCGATCATGGCATATTCAAAGGATATGCGCCGTCCTGTCCGGCGAAAATACCGGTGACAGGCGGCAAACAGCTCCTCCACATCCCAGGCCCGGTTCACAGGCATGATCCGGGAGCGTGTTTCGCTGTCCGGTGCATGGAGGGACACCGACAGCGTCAGCTGCAGATCCTCCTCCGCCAGGGCGTCGATACCCGGCACCACGCCGCAGGTGGAGAGACTGATGTGCCGCATGCCGATGTTCAGCCCGTCGGGATGGTTCACCAGGCGCAGGAACCGCAGAACGTTTTCCCGGTTATCCAGGGGCTCTCCAATACCCATCAGCACGATATTGGAGATCTCCCGGCCAGAGTCCAACTGGGTAAACAGCACCTGGTCCAGCATCTCTCCGGCGGTCAGGTCCCGGACCTTTCCGGCGACGGTGCTGGCGCAGAAGGCGCAGCCCATGCGGCAGCCCACCTGTGAGGAAATGCACACTGTGTTTCCATGGTGATACTGCATCAGCACCGTCTCGATACAGTTGCCGTCCGGCAGCTCCCACAGGTATTTTATGGTGCCGTCCAGCCGGGATTCCTGCTTTCGGGCCACGGTGGGCACGGAAATGGTGTAGTCCTGTGCCAGCTGCTGGCGCAGGGATTTGGATAGGTTGCTCATTTCGTCGAAGGAGCGCACCCCCCGGTGCAGCCAGGTGAACACCTGCTTGCCCCGGAAGGCAGGCTGTCCCATATCCCGCAGGACCCGGGTGATCTCCTCCTCCGTCATGCATCGCATGTCCGTCAATTTGCTCAGTCCTTTCTGCGCATCCGGCAGATATAAAACCCGTCGGTTCCGTGGCGCTGAGGCCACAGGGTCACCTGACCCGGGCAAGGCCCCACCGGCAAAGGAAACACTGTCCGCACCGGCTCAAACTCCGGGTGCTGGTCCAGGAAATCCCCGGTGACGTCCTCGTTCTCCTCAGGCAGCACCGTGCAGGTGGAGTACACCAGCGTGCCGCCGGGGCGCACATAGCTGGCGGCGTTTTCCAGGATGGCCCGCTGGATCAAAGGCAGCTGGGCCAGCTCCTTGGGACTTTTGTAGCGGATGTCCGGCTTTTTCCGGATGATACCCAGCCCCGAGCAGGGCACATCGGCCATGACCACATCGGCTTGCTGCCGCCAGGCGGCGTGATTCTCCCGGGCGTCGGCGGTAGTCGTGCGGATACAGGTAAGGCCCAGGCGCTTTGCGCCGCTTTCGATGAGCTTCACCTTATAGGGATGGACATCGCAGGACAGGATCTGTCCCCGGTCGCCCATGTCCATGGCCATAGCGAAGGATTTCCCCCCCGGTGCGGCACACACGTCCAGTACCCGGTCCCCCGGGGCTGCCGCCGCCGCCATGGCGGCCAGACGGGCGGCCGCATCCTGGACCAGGAACCGTCCCTCCCGGAAGGCGGGCATGCTCCGCAGATCACCGGTGCCGGTGATCTCCAGGCAGCCCTCCAGCCACGGGTGAGGCTGCACCGCGGCGCCCGCGCCCCGAAGCTCCCGCTCCAGCTCCTCTGCGGTGGCCCTCAAAGGATTCACCTGGATACAGGTGGGCACGGTGTCGTTATCCAGCCGCAGAAATGCCTGGGTCTCATCCGGCCCCACCAGGTCCAACAGCCGCAGCACCAGCCACTTGGGATGGCTGTACCGCAGGGAGAGATAGTCCGCCGTGGACCCTTTCGGCAGGTCCGGCATATTCATCCAATGCTCCACGAACCGCCGCAGCACAGCGTTGACCATACCGGCGGCCTTGGGCCGTCCCCGGCGGCGGGTCATCTCCACCGCCTCGTTGACGGCAGCCCGGTGGGGTACCTTATCCATAAACAGGATCTGGTAGCCGCCGATGCGCAGGATGCCCCGGATCACCGGCTCCAGCCGCTCCGGCTTCTGGGCGCACCAGCAGCCGATGTAGTAGTCCAGCAGCATGCGGTTCTGCATAACGCCGTAGCACAGGCGGGTGGCAAAGGCAGCGTCCCGGCTGTCCAGCCTGTTCTGGGCAATGAGCCGCCGCAGGGCCTCGTCGGACCAGGCGTTGGCCTTATCCACCTGCATCAGCGCGTCCAGGGCTACATCCCGGGCGCCGCACTTCTCCCGGGGCGTCATGCCTCCACCTGCAGGGGATGGCCCCGCAGATAGTCCGCCGCCGCCATCCGGCGGCCACCCTGGGGCTGAAGCTCCAGAATGCGCAGCAGCCGCCCGTCGCCGCAGGCCACGTCGATGCCCGCCTTCCCGGCAGACACCACGGTGCCGGAAGCCTTGGCAGTCTCGCTGCCTACCTCCGTGCGGAATATCTTCACCGTAGCCCCACCCAGCTCCGTGGACGCACAGGGCCAGGGAATCAGGCCCCGGACCTGGTCATGAATGCGCTGAGCCGGCTTCGTCCAGTCGACCATGCCCATATCCTTGGTGAGCATGGGGGCGTAGGTATAGGCGCTGTGATTCTGAACCGTGCGGTGAGCGGTTCCGGCACGCAGCTGTTCCACAGTTTCGGACAGCGCCTGAGCCCCCAGCTCCGCCAGCCGCGCCGTCAGCGCCTGGGCGTCCTCCTGGGGGTCAATATCGGTTTTCAGCACATGCAGAATGTCCCCGGCATCCAGCTCCTTGGCCATATACATGATGGTGACGCCGGTCTCCCGCTCCCCGTTGAGGATGGCCCAGTTGATGGGGGCCGCTCCCCGGTATTTGGGCAGCAGGGAGGAGTGGACGTTGATGGAGCCATAGGGCGGGGTATTCAGAATATCCTCCGGCAGGATGCGGCCATAGGCCGCCACCACGATCAGCTCCGGGTGCAGCTCCCGCACCAGGGCCAGAGCCGTGCCATCCCGCATTTTCGTGGGCTGATACACGGTGAGCCCCTGGGACAGGGCATACTCCTTCACCGGTGAAAAGGCCAGCTTATGCCCCCGGTTTTTGGGTCGGTCCGGCTGGGTGAACACGCCGCAGATCTCGTGTCCATCCTCCACCAACCGCTTCAGGGACGCCACCGCGAATTCCGGTGTGCCCATAAACAGGATTCTCACTCCTCGTCGTCTCCCTCTTCCTGCCGGCGGATGTACTCCTCCAGCTCCTCCTCGGTCAGCAGATGGTCCGTGTGCTCCACAAACAGATGGCCGTCCAGATGCTCGATCTCGTGACAGAAGCAGCGGGCCGTCAGTGCCTCATCCTCCACCTCGAAAAATGCGCCGTCCCGGTCCTGAGCCCGGACCCGCACCGTGTAGGGACGGGTCACCACGCCATACTTTCCCGGAACGCTGAGGCAGCCCTCCAGGCCGGTCTGTTCGCCGTCGGTGGCGATGATCTCGGGGTTCACCAGTTCAATGATCTCGTCATCCTCGTTCATCACCACGCACACCCGGCGCAGAATGCCCACCTGGGGCGCGGCCAGGCCTACGCCGCCGGAATCCAGCAGCGTGTCCTTCAGGTCGTCCAGCAGCGTGTGGAGCCGACCGTTGAACTCCGTCACCGGGCGGCACTTCTTCGTCAGGCAGGGCTCCCCCTGCAGCACGATATTTCTCAATGCCATGGTCATATACCTCTTTTTAATCCATTAAATTGCAATCGGTGTAAATATGAAGCCCCTTGTGCTCCGGCCGCCGGGCAAATTCCTTCATAAACGCCGCCAACAGGCCCCGCAGGATCTTATCGTTGCGGCCGATCACCGTTACCCGATAGCGGTAGCGGTTGTTGACCTTCACCACCGGCGCAGGGGCCGGGCCCAGAATATCCAGGGCCATGTCCCGGTACGGGTCCCGTCCGGCGGCGGCTCGCAGACCGTCCCGCAATCCGGCGGCGGCCCGGCGCACCGTTCCCTCCTCCGGCCCGGTGACGGTGATGAAGAACTGGTCGGCAAAGGGCGGGTCCCGCCGCAGCTGCCGCAGGCGGATCTCGCCGTCGTAAAACCGGTCATAGTCCTGGTCTGCCGCCGCCAGGATCACATCATTCTGGGGCGTGTAGGTCTGGATCACCGCCCGGCCTGGCTTGTCCCCCCGTCCGGCCCGGCCCACCACCTGGGTCAGCAGGCTGAAGGTCCGCTCCGAGGCCCGATAATGGTCCACATACAGGGACATATCCGCCGCCAGCACGCCTACCAGCGTCACATTGGCAAAGTCCAGTCCCTTGGCCACCATCTGGGTGCCCAGGAGAATGGGTACCTGCCGCACCTGGAAATCCCGGAGGAGCTTCTCATGTCCCTGGCTGACGGTGTCCGCATCCATGCGGAGAACCTCCGTCCCGGGGAACAGAGTGCGCAGCTCCTCCTCCGCCCTCTGGGTACCGACGCCGATGTGCTTCATGGCGCCGCCGCAGGAGGGGCAGGTCTCGCTGCTTTTTTCGGAATAACCGCAGTAATGGCACATCATCCGCCCATTGGCGGAGTGATACGTCAGATACACGCTGCACCGGGGACACTGGGGCACATAGCCGCACTGGGGGCACAGCAGCTGGCGGCTGCTGCCCCGGCGGTTAAGAAACAGAATGCTCTGCTCCCCGGCCTCCAGGTTCTTCTCCAGCTCCTGCATCAGCTCCCGGCTGATGCAGCCGTTGTTGCCGTCCCGCAGCTCCTGCCGCATATCCGCCAGGATCACCCGGGGCATCCGGTGCGCGTTGTAGCGCCGGCGCAGCAGCGCCAGCTGATAGTCCCCCCGGCGGGCCAGGTATGCCGTTTCCACCGTAGGGGTGGCCGAACCCAGCAGCAGCCGGGCATTTTCCCGGAAGCAGCGGTATTTGGCAATGTCCCTTGCATGATAGCAGGGAGGATTTTCGGATTCATAGGAGCTCTCCTGCTCCTCATCCAGAATGATGAGGCCCAGGTTCTCCAGCGGCGCGAACACCGCCGATCGGGTACCCAGCACAATATGTGCCTCTCCCCGGCGGATGCGCTTCCACTGGTCGTACCGCTCCGTCAGGCGCAGGCCGCTGTGCAGCAGCGCCACCTCATCCCCGAAATAGGCGGAAAACCGCGCCATCATCTGGGGCGTCAGGGCAATCTCCGGCACCAGGATCATCACGGAACGGCCCTCCGCCAGCAATGTCTGGGCCAGCCGGATATACACCAGGGTCTTGCCGCTGCCGGTAACCCCCTGCAAAAGCGTCACACCGGGGCAGCCGCTGCGGGTCTGAGCCAGCACAGCCTCATAGGCCCGCTGCTGCTCGTCATTCAGGCGGATCTCCTCCGCCGCTGCGGCATAGTCCTGCCGGGTGATGCGATACTCCTCCTGGCTGCGCAGGGACAGAAGCCCCGCCCGCTCCAGACTGCGGACGCCCTGCCGGGACACGCCGGTGTAGTAGCAAAGCTCCTGCACCGGGGCGTCGCCGTATTTGGCCAGAAAGGCAACCGCGTCATACTGCCGGGCGGCGGACTTCTTTTTTCGCTCCATCTGACGCAGGGCCTCCTGGGGAGCCAGCGACAAAGCCGCGATCTGCACCACCTTATCCTGGACCCTTCGGGTGCCCTGGGGCTCCATTTGCAGGATGCCCCGCTTTTTGAGTCCCGCCAGCACCCGGCTTCCGGTCTCACCCAGAGCAGCGCACAGGTCGTCCCGTTCCATAGGGCCGTCCTGCAGCAGGCGGCAGGCCGCCGTCTCCCGCTCTGAAAGGTCCTCCGGCAGGGGCTCCCCGGTCAGGGACCACATCTCGCGGTAGCTATACCACACCGCAGCGGGCAGGATGGTACGGATGGCGTCGTAAAACGTGCAGAAATACCGCTCCCGCATCCACAGAGCCAGGCGGATTTCCCGCTCTGTGATAACGGGCTCCCGGTCCACTAAAGACCGGATGGGCTTGATGGGTTTTTCCGGCACCCCCTGCCCCAGGGTCAATACGACCCCCTCGCTGACGCGGTTGCCGCGGCCAAAGGGCACCAGCACCCGCATGCCAACGGCCATGTCCGCACCCTGGGGAACCAGGTAGTCATAGGGCTTGTCAATGGCGTAGGTTGCCGCCGCCACAGCCACCTTTGCGATCTGCGGCATGGCGATTCCTCCTGTCAGATCACGCCTCGTCGGAGATGGCGGTGTCAATGGACTTGGCGTCGAAGCGGCCCTCAGCCACCTCATTGATGGCCAGGGTCACGGGCTTCTCGTCCAGGTGCTCCTCGTGGCGCTGGGCCTCGATGGCGATCTGGCGGGCCCGGCGGGCCACCACGTTCACCATCATGTAGCGATTGGGAATGTACTGAGTCAGCTTGTTCATAGCGGGATAGAGCATCATAATAGCATTACCTTCCTTTTGAGAAAAATTGTTAATCCTTGACCAAATGCATCCGCTCGGTGGGCTTGAAATGCTCCACCCGAAAGATGTCGTTGAGCTCGGCGGCGGCGCGCTCCACGTCGTCGTTGATGATGAAGTAATCATAATCCGCAGCCAGGGCCATTTCGTCCCGGGCCCGGCGCAGACGCTGCTGTATTTTCTCAGCGGAGTCGGTGCCCCGGCCCACCAGGCGGTGCTCCAGCTCCGTCCAGGACGGAGGAGCCAGGAAAATACGCACGGCGTCAGGCCGCTTGGCGTAGATCTGCTGCGCACCCTGCACGTCGATCTCCAGCATTACATCCCGGCCCTGAGCCAGGGCCTCATCCACGGGGATCCGGGGTGTGCCGTAAAAATTCCCGGCATAACCCGCATGCTCCAGCAGCTCGTCCCGCTCCACCATCTGCAAAAACGCGTCGTCACTGATGAAGTGATAGTGTACGCCGTCCACCTCGCCGGTGCGGGGAGGCCGGGTAGTAGCGGAAACAGACAGGAACATGTCCGGGTGGTTCTTCATAGCGCTTTTGAGCACCGTACCCTTTCCGGACCCGGACGGGCCGGAAAGAATAAAAATTTTGCCTTGCTTTTCCAAAGTCAGATCTCCTCCTGCATGAAATCCTCCGCCGACAGCCCCAGACGGGGGCCCAGCTTCTCCGCCGGCAGGGCGGAAAGCACCACATGGTCGCTGTCCATCACCAGCACCGCCGCCGTCTTACGCCCGTAGGTGGCGTCAATGAGCATACCCCGGTCCCGGGACTCCTGGATCAGCCGCTTGATAGGCGCGGAATCCGGACTCACCACGGCGATGAGCCGTCCCACGGACACCAGATTGCCGAAGCCGATATTCACCAGCTGCACAGCGGTTCCTCCTTTACTCGATGTTCTGGACCTGTTCGCGGATCTTTTCCACCTCAGCCTTCATGGCCACCACGTCCTGGGTCACGGCCAGGTCGTTGCACTTGGAGCCGATGGTGTTGCACTCGCGATTGAATTCCTGCATCAGGAAGTCCATATCCTTGCCGGTAGGGCGCTGAGCCTCCAGCATAGAACGGAGCTGGGCTACATGGCTGCGCAGGCGGACGGTCTCCTCGTCTACAGCCACCTTGTCGGCAAAGATAGCCGCCTCGGTAAGGATACGTCCCTCGTCCATGGTGGTGGAGGCCAGCACCTCCCGCATTTTCTTCTCCAGACGCTCCCGATAGGCAGCCACGGTCTGGGGAGACTGCTGCTCCACCCGGCCAACGGCGGTCTCGATGGTCACCAGACGCCCGGCGATATCCTCCGCCAGGCGGCGGCCCTCCACGGCACGCATGGTATTGTACGCGGCCAGGGCCTTATCCAGCACCTGGCAGATGTCGGCGGCCACGGTCTCCAGGTCCTCCTCGGCCTTGGTGACGGTGAGAACGTCCGGCAGCTTGGCAAGGGTCATGGGGGTTACATCCCCCTCCAGGGAGAACATGCTCTTCAACTGGGTCAGGGCCTGGAAATAGCCGCGGGCCAAGGGCTCGTTCACCGTCACCACGGACACATCCGCGGCGCTGGCGTCGATGGTGACGAACACGTCCACCTTGCCCCGGGACACGGCGCTCCGGACACGGGTCTTGACGGCGTCCTCGGCAAAGACGTAGGCACGGGGCATTTTCACCGTACAGTCCAGGAAGCGGTTGTTGACAGACCGCACCTCCACGGTAATGTCCCGCTGGTGCAGAGTCTCTCTGGACCGGCCATAGCCGGTCATGCTTTTGACCAATGTAAACTCCTCCTATCTATGGTCCGTCAGCAGCAGAAGAAATATCCGCCGCTGCCAAACAGGCAGTTCATACAGGCGCAGGCGGCGCACAGGCTGCTGCAATTGTCCCCGGCGCAGTTGCCGGTGGTAACGTGACCGTAGCCGTTGGGACGGTATGCCGCACCGTTTCCGTTGAGCATATCCAGGGCCCGCTGATACTCGGCATTGCCCGGGTCCATCTGCACCGCCGTCTCATAATACCGCCGGGCCTCGTCCATCCAGCCCCGCTTATAGCAAACGGCCCCCTTCAGGAAGTTCCATTCGCCGTTATGGTCCGTCTGGGCGTTCAGCAGCTCCTCGGCCAGGTTCAGATTCCCCTGGGAGATCGCCAGACGGACCCGCTGCCACACGCCGCCGTATGCTCCGGCGTTATAGCCCTGGCTGTACCCGCCGGTGTATCCACCGTAGCTCTGTCCGCCGGACTGGGCCGCCTTGCGCTGGGTGCGGATGGTCTCGTATGCCTCGTTGATCTCCTTCATCCGCTCCTGGGCCAGGTCCTCCAGGGGGTTGTCATGGTAATTGTCTGGGTGATATTTCCGGGCAAGGTTCCGGTATGCCTTTTTTACTTCTTCATCTGTGGCAGTGCTGGGGATGCCCAGCACCTGGTAGGGATCGCGCATATCAGGCGCCTGCCTTTCGTTGTTTTCTTTTGTGTCCTTTGCGGAAGGTGCCGTTCAGCACCGCCGCGCCCACTGCGTAGAGTCCCTCATACAGGACGCTTTCGATAATGGCCCGCCAGGGGCCGAAGTCCGCCAGCTCAAAGGCCGCGGCCATGGCCCGGACGGAGCTGTCCAGGGTAGCGGCCAGCGCCGCCTTGTCGTCTGCCGTCAGCGTCCCGCCCTCCGCGTGAAAGCGGTAGACCAGCGGGTTATAGCTGCCGGACTTTACGTCCTTTTTCAGGTCGTCTGCCGCGTCCACCAGATAGACCCACCGGCCCAGGTGATAGAGCAGCTGCCGCAGCACCCGCCGCCGCACCGGGTCCGCTTCCTCCTCTGACGCCCCGGCCAACAGCGCCGCGAAGGCGTCCGCCGCCCGGTCTATAGAGGGGCATTGCTCCGCCTCCAGCCGTGCCAGCTCCTCCAGGTGCGCCTGGGTGCACGCATCGAAGCCGGGCCGCCTGGCCCGCGCCTTGCGATAGGCCCGCCGCAGCAGGAGCAGGGCCGCGCGGTACGGCAGCCCCCGGAAAAAGCCGTGGTCCGCCACGCCGTCCTTTAGCTGCCACCAGGTGAGAATCACGCTCAGGTCCGCCGCCGTGTCAAAGGCGTCCTGCCCCTCCAGGGCGTCGCTCCCCCGGATGGGGTGAGCCGGGCACCGGCAGTGGGCCGTGAGGCATTCCGGCTCCCTGGATAACAGCATAGCCAGAAAAGCTAAATCATAATTTAAGATCATCCGGGCGGCCAGTCCGTACCGGCGGCCCAGACTGCGGCACAGGCCGCAGTAAGCGGCCTGGAACCGGGACTTGTCCTCCGCCGTCAGATGTCCGTCCGCCGGCCGTACATAGCCGAACATCAGAACTCCCGCACGATGGTGTAGGTCAGGGTGTCCTTTTTTCGGGCATAGCCGTCATACAGCTTAATGGGAACAAAGGACAGCACCACTGCCGCAACGGCGATGGCATACCGCCAGCCCTCGGTCAATCCTGCCGACAGGAAGTAGCCCAGCAGGAAAAACACCACCGGCAGCATATACACCAGCCAGGTGACGCCCAGGATGGCCCGGGTGGAGCTCTCCACCACCACCTTGTCTCCGGGGTGCACGCCCACCGGGTCCCGTGCCTCGGCATAGATGGACGCGCCGGTCATGCCGCATCCGGCGCACTCCTCGCAGTCGTGACCGCAGGCAGACTTCCGGGGTACGGAGATCTGCACATACCCGTCCTTCAGAATCTTTTCAACAGTTGCAACTTGTGTCATATTTGCTCAGTCCTTTCGCTTGGGGAAAACACATTTTACGGCAGACGCTCCACGTCCACCACGATCTGATACGAGCCCTTGACGCCTACGTTGGCGTAGTTTGCCACCTGCACCGTCACCGGGACCGTGTGTACGCCGGGCTCCGTGATGTCGGACAGGTCCACCGTGACCCGCAGATCCTCCCCGGTGATGCGGGCCATTTCGCCATCCAGACCCCGCAGCAGAATATTCAGGCTCTCCGTCACCGGCACAGCGGAAAAGCCCGCCGGCACGTTTTCGCAGTTAAAGGCCGTCACGCTAACGCTGCGCTCCGTGACCCCCGTAACCACGATGGTCACGGTGACGGGTCCCACATTCTCCGCCAGGGTAGTCCCCTCCGGCGCGGTGACGCTGTAGGTCAGGCTCTGGGAGGGCTGGAGATCCTGAAGGTACAGGGTGTCCAGCACAATGGCGTCGATGGTGTCCAGCACGTCCTTTTCGCCCACCAGGGTCACCTTGTCCGGGGACACGGTGTACTGCACCGTATCCATGGTGGACCCGGCGGCGGGAACGAAGTTGATGACCAGGCCCACCGTCTTGGATGTTTTCACCGGCAGGGTGGCCTGCACGGCCTTCACCTTGGAGCGAACGGCAGGGTTATCGATCTTGATGTCGTTGTAGTCGTACAGCTCCCACTCCAGGGCCTTCACCACGGTGCGATCCGCCCCGGAGATGTCCAGCGTCACCTTGGCATAGGCGATGTTCAGCAGGTCGTCCCGCTGACCCCGCAGATTCAGCTCCGCCGGGTCCAGGGTCAGTTCCCCGGCGGTGAAGCCGGTGGCGGTGCTGCCCACGATGTCGCAGTGGATGGGGACGGTCTTGCTGTCCATCTCCCCCACGGTAACGGTAACGCTGTAGGCGCTGGCGTGATCCACGGAAATTTTGCTGCGCTGGATGTCGTCCTGATAATACACCTGATACGTCAGTGTCTGCTGTCCGGTCTCCTGGATGGAGCTGGTGTCCGCCACAATGCGGACCTTGCTCTTGTCCAGCTTGAACAGCTCGCTGCGGGGCCCCTTGAGCACCAGGTCGATGGTGGTGTCATAGCCCGACAGCAGCATCAGATTCTTGTCCGCCAGGGTTGTATCCTCGCCGGAGAACTCCACCGGAACGTTTTTGACCTTCATGGTCACCTCCACGGAAAGCCCCCGGTCCACATAGACCCACAGGGCAATGGCCACCAGGATGGAGATGACGATGCGGATGGCCTTGCGGCTTTTGTTGGCGTTGGTGTTATTCTTGGTTTCCATTCTGCTCCCCCTTTCTATGGGCGTGCAGCAGCTCCCGCAGGGACAGGCGGGGCTTGTCCGACTCCTCCTCCGGCTGGGGCATCAGCTCGTTGCACAGCAGCTGACGGAGCGTCTCCGGCATCAGGTGCCGCTTCAGCATTCCGCCGATGGCCACGGAGATGGAGCCTGTCTCCTCCGATACGATGACCACCACTGCGTCGGAGTTTTCGCTCATGCCGATGCCCGCACGGTGACGCATACCCAGATCGCGGCTGAGGTTCACATTCTTCGACAGAGGCAGCATGCATCCGGCGCCTAAGATCCGGCCCTGCCGGATGATAACGGCGCCGTCGTGCATGGGGGCCTTCACGAAAAAGATGTTCTTCAGCAGCTCGCTGGATACCGCCGCGTCCAGAGTGGTGCCGCTGCGGACGATATCGTCCAGCAGCAGCTTCCGCTCAAACACGATCAGCACACCCGTGCGGGTCTTGGCCATGTCGGTGCAGGCCACCACGGTCTGGTCAATGGCCCGCTCCAGCTCCGACGACTGCTGCTCCGGCTGGAAAATCCGCAGCAGGCGGATGTTCCGGCTGCCCACCTTTTCCAGCAGCTGCCGGATCTCCGGCTGAAACAGGATGATCAGGGCCAGAACGCCCCATTCCACCATGTGGCTGAGGATATAGTTCACGCCCCGCAGATTCAGGGCCGCCGGGGACGACAGCCACAGGGCCACCAGAAAGATGGCAACGCCCTTGAGGATATTCTCCGCCCTGGTGCTGCGCACCAGACACAGGATCTTATACACCAGATAGGCGATGATGGCCACGTCCAGCACATCCATGGGCCGGATCAGCGACAAATACCGCCCCGCCCGCTCCAATACAGATACAATAGCTTCCATTTCAGGCGTCCCTTCCTTGCACATACCAATACGTATTTTACATTATATAAAATTTATTGGGAAAATGCAACAAAAACGTCTGTCAAAGCTCTACATTTTCACGAAGCACCCGGGACACGGACCATACCAGGCGATCCGCCTGGTCCGGCGTATTGAAAAACGACGTGCTCAGCCGCAGGGTTCCGGTTTCCAGCGTCCCCGCCGTCCGGTGGGCCAAAGGCGCACAGTGGAGCCCCGCCCGCAGAGCAATTCCCCGCCGGGCCAGATCTTCCCCCACCTCCTCGCAATTCCGTTCCTCCGTTACAAAGGATACAACGCCGGTCTGATGCCGAAGCTCCCGGTCCCAGAATATCCGCACCCCCGGCAGCCGCTCCAGCCCCTGGGCAGCCCGCTGCGCCACCCGACGCTCCCGGGCGGCGATGGCGTCCACTCCCTGACGCCGCACGAACCGGATGCCCTCCAGCAGCCCTGCGATGCCCGGCATGTTGTGGGTCCCGGCCTCCAGTCGATCCGGCAGGTCCGGGGGCATATCCTGCAGGCGGGACATGCTGCCGGTTCCGCCATACAGCAGGGGCTTTGCCCCCTCCCCTCCGCACAGCAGCAGCCCCGTGCCCTGGGGGCCGTACAATCCCTTATGGCCGGGCAGGGCCACAAAGGCCGCCCCCCACCCGGACAGATCCACCGGCAGCACCCCCGCCGACTGGGACGCGTCCACGATCAGGGGCGTTTCCGTCTCCCGGCAGGTTTCGGCAATGTCCGCCACCGGCAGGATCATGCCGAACACGTTGGAAACGTGGGTGCACACCACCGCCCGGGGCCGCAGCTGCCGGATGGCCCGGCGAAATTCCTCCGCCGCCAGGTCCGGCCGGAAAAGCGGCGTATCGATCACTGTCACCGACAGTCCCGGAATGGCATGCAGGGGCCGGGTCACGGCGTTGTGCTCATATCCGGAGATCACCACCCGGTCCCCGGACCCCAGCAGCGACCGAATGGCAATGTTCAGTCCATGGGTGGCGCTTGTGGTGATGATGACGTTTTCCGGCTGCGGAACGCCCAGCAGCTCCGCCGCCTCCTGGCGGCACAGATAGGCCGTTTCCTCCGCCCGGCGGGAGGCGGGATAGCTCCCCCGCCCCGGGGAGCTCATAGCGTGCGTCGCCTGAGCCATGGCCCGGCCCACGGCGGCAGGCTTCTCCAGGGTGGTTGCCCCGGCGTCGAAATAGATCATTCCGCCGCCTCCCGATACCCCTCCTGCGTATGACGATAAACGGCCAGGGGCGTGATCCCCGCCGATTTCAGACAAGACAGCGCCTGCTCCAGCGTTCCGGGACGCAGCCGCACCGCATAGGCACAGCCCCGGTCCGTCAGTCCCATAGGCGCACGCATCAGTGCAGCCCGGATGCCGCATCCGCCAAGGGCCCGCACCATGTGCTGAGCCTGTGTGATGGAGCGGGCCAGCAAAAGTTCATGGTCCATGCTTATACCTCCTCACAGGGCAGTCTATGCCCCGCCCACCCGGATGGTGCCCCCGCCTTTTTTGACAAGCTCACGATTCCTACAGGAACAAAAAAGTTCCTGTTGCATTGGGTGACAAATCGTGCTACAATGTGCAAAATGATGTATGGTACATTCGGAATGTTCCGATATATACAGAGGGAGGAATTTTTCTATGGCAGAAAGCGCAGTAAAACGGATCGGTGTTCTGACCAGCGGCGGTGACGCCCCGGGTATGAATGCGGCGGTGCGCTCCGTGGTGCGGTCCGCCCTGGACCGCGGCATCGAGTGCATAGGCATCCGGCGGGGCTGGTCCGGCCTGGTCAACGGTGACTTTTATCGCATGGATTCCGGCAGCGTCAGCCGCATCATCAACCGCGGCGGCACCATTCTCTACACCGCCCGCAGCGAGGAGTTCCGCACGGCGGAGGGACAGGCCAAGGCTGCGGGGGTGTGCAAGCTGCTGGGACTGGACGGCATCGTGGCCATCGGCGGCGACGGCACCTTCCGGGGCGCCCAGGAGCTCAGCAAATGCGGCGTATCTGTGGTGGGCATCCCCGGCACCATCGACAACGACATCGTCTGCACGGACTACTCCATCGGCTTCGACACCGCCGCCAACACGGCGGTGGAATGCATCGATAAGCTGCGGGACACCATGCAGTCCCACGAGCGCTGTGCCGTGGTGGAGGTCATGGGCCGCCATGCCGGCTATCTGGCCCTGTATGTGGGCGTGGCCGTTGGTGCCACGGCAGTGCTGGTGCCGGAGCACCCCTATGATTTCAAGGTCCAGGTGGCCGACAATATCCGCCATGCCCGACTCAATGGCAAGACCAACTTTATGATCGTAGTGGCCGAGGGTGCGGCCAGCGCCGTGGAGGTAGGCCGCCAGATTCAGGAGGAGCTGGCTCTGGACCCCCGGGTCACCATCCTGGGTCACATTCAGCGTGGCGGCAGCCCCACCGCCAAGGACCGGGTCATGGCCACGCGCATGGGCTACGAGGCCGTCCGCGTCCTGGCGGAAGGAAAGACCAACCGCGTGATCTGTGCCAAGGATGATCAGATCATCGACCTGGATATCGACGAAGGTCTGGCTATGAAAAAGACCCTGAATTCCGAGGAGTTCAAGGTCATGACCGTGATGACGGGCATGTGATTCTGCCGCAAATGTATTGTTCCCCCTGTCATGCAGTGCATGGCAGGGGGAGATTTTTGTTCAGGCGTCGTATACGCCCAGGATGACGATACCCGCCACCACCAGGGCGATCATGAGGTAATGCTTCAGGGACAGCTTTTCCTTCAGGAAAATGCGGCTCCACACCACCGACGCCACGCAGTAGGCGGAGATGATGGGGGCGGAAATGGCCACATGGGCCGTATCGGACAGGGCGAAGATATAGGCGAATTGGCCCGCCGTTTCAAACGCTGCGCCGGCGTACTTGGGGGCCTCCTGCCGGGCGATGAGCTTCTGCTTCCGGATCAGCACCACATACACGAAGCACACGATGCCCGCCAGCAGAAACGTCAGCTCATAGGCGCAGTTGGCAGCGCTGGCGGCGTAGTCGGAGCACTCATCCGCCGTGGCGAACAGCCCCTCTGCCAGTGCCCGGGCGGACAGCTTGTCCAGCACCCGGGAATCGGCAAAGGTGCCCGCCGCGTCCAGTATGCAGTAGATGATGGGCAGCAGCAGGGCCAGGGCGGACTTGGCATAGCGGCGGTTGGCCGCCTCCTGCCGCTTCCGGCGCAGATCCTCGTCCTCATGAGCCTCCACTATGCCCAGGCCCACCACGCCCACGCATACCAGGGCCGTGGCCACCAGCTGGGCGGGTACCAGCTCGCCCATGCCGCCGGTGATCAGGCACAGCACCGCCACCAGCGCACCGGAGGAGTTGCAGATGGGAGAGGAAATGGACAGCTCAATATACCGCAGGCCGATGTACCCCATGGCCATGGACGAGATGTACAGCAGCGACACCGGCAGATACGTCCAGATGATTTCCCAGGTCACCTGGGTGCCGCCGATAAAGATCTCATACGCCGCGTGCAGACCCATGACCACGCCCACCGCCGTCACCATTTTCAGGTGGCTGTATTTATCGGTCTCCGACTGGCAGCCGATTTTGGAAAACAGGTCCGATCCGCTCCAGCACAGCAGAGCGATCAGGGAAAGCCAGAACCACATGTGATTTTTTCTCCTCTTTCAATTACATTTTAGAATTACATTTCGATGATCCCTGCGTCCAGCAGCTTCTGGATGCTCATGAGAATGCCCAGCTTGGCATGGAACCAGGTCAGGCCGCCCTGGAAATACACGGCGTAGGGCGGGCGGATGGGCCCATCGGCGGACAGCTCGATGGACGCGCCCTGGACGAAGGCTCCGGCAGCCATGATGACCTCCGACTCATACCCGGGCATGGCCCAGGGCTCCGGGGTCACATAGCTGTCCACCGGCGCGGCAGACTGGATGCCCTTGCAGAAGGCCACCATGGCCTCCCGGCTGCCCAGCTCCACCGCCTGGATAATATCCCGGCGGGTCTCGCCGCTGCCAGGCACTACCCGGAAGCCCAGCTTCTCATAGCACCCGGCGGCAAACACCGCGCCCCGCACTGCGGAGGACACCACCGTGGGCGCCAGGAACAGCCCCTGGTAAAAGCTGGTCAAAAGGCCCAGGTTAGCGCCCACCTCACGGCCCAGGCCCGGAGCACTGAGCCGGTAGGCGCAGCGCTCGATGCACTCCTTCCTGCCGCAGACATAGCCGCCGGTGGGAGCCAGGCCGCCGCCCAGGTTCTTGATGAGACTGCCCACCACCATGTCGGCCCCCACATTGGTGGGCTCCTGGGTCTCCACGAACTCGCCATAGCAGTTATCCACCATGCACAGCACGTCGGGCTTGCACTCCTTGCAGAAGGCAATGAGCTTTCCGATCTCCTCCACGGAATAGGATGGCCGGGTGGCATAGCCCTTGGACCGCTGGATGGTGATGAGCTTGGTTTTCTCGTTGATGGCCGCCCGGATGCCGTCATAGTCGAAGCCCCCGCTGGGCAGCAGGTCCACCTGCCGGTAGCTGACGCCATACTCCTTCAGGGAGCAGGGCGAGGGGCGGATGCCGATGACCTCCTCCAGAGTGTCGTAGGGTCCGCCCACCGGAGACAAAAGCTCGTCGCCGGGCAGCAGATTGGCCCCCAGGGCCAGAGCCAGGGCATGGGTGCCGCAGGTGATCTGGGGCCGCACCAAAGCCGCCTCCGTGCCGAAGCAGTCGGCATACACCCGCTCCAGATTGTCCCGCCCCTCGTCGTCGTAGCCGTAGCCCGTGGACAGGTTGAAGTGGGTGGCGTTCACCCGGTTTTTCTGCATGGCAGCGATAACCTTGGCCTGATTGAACTCCGCCACCTGGTCAATGTGCCGGAACTGGTCCGACAGCCCCGCCAGCACCTCCTGGCCGAAACGCAGCACCTTGTCGCTGACGCCCAGCTGGTTATAGATGGAATTGGTATCCGTCATTTCTCCTCATTCCTTCCCATATCTTCTAAGATCTGCTGCGCCACCCGGTCCAGCACCTCGGGCTTGGACAGCACCAGCCCGCTTTCGCCGCTGCCCAGCACCAGCACCGTATCCCCTGGCCGGATGCCGTAAAACTGCCGGGCCTCCTTGGGGATCACGATCTGTCCCCGCTCCCCTACCCGGGCAGTACCGAAAATGCGGTGGCTCTTGGGCTTGCCCAGAATGTGCTTGCCCCCGGCCATGCGCCTCACCTCTCAATTCATACTTTTCACACAAATGTGACAGCAGACAGTATACCACGTTTTTCCCCATTTGCAAGGGAAATCTGGAAAAAAGCCGCAAAAAGGCCAACAGGCATTCTGAATCGCACCCCGTCAGGAGGACAGCAAAAAAATAGAAAGTTTCTCTGTTCGGCAGCCAATCGCTGCTGGCCGCTTTTGTACATCAAATATTTCGTGTATGTTCCGCACCGGGAAAGCCGGGAATCCGCTTGTATTCGCAGAAAGATTGCATTTGCGGCGATAACTTCCGTCACGTCTGTTGAAAGCCGAATGCTTGCTGTGTTATACTGTGTATACACACGAACGAGTGGGCACGCTTGACGATCTGATCTACAATGACCTGCTGACGTATGCCAACCTCGTTTTGAATGGCGATTCAAAGGCGCATCTCGAAGTGGTCACGGAATATCAGCCTTTAGATCAGGCTCAATTATTATCATGAAGCAGACGATTGGAGAGATACCATATGACGATCAACTGTGTATGGGAGCATAACGGCAGAGACACCTTGCTTTATGCGGTGGATTTTGTAGGTGCATACACCCGCGGAGAAACATTGGAAGCCGCTGTCCGGAAAATGCAAGCAGAAATATGCTCTTATCTCAAATGGTGCGGCAAAAAAGCAGTAACAAGCATGGATATCGCCATCATCGAAGAAAAGGTTTCCGAGCTTGCGATCTGCGACGCGGACTCTGATGTGCTTTTTGAGAGTGAAAGAGCACCGCTGACAGCAGAAGAATATAAAAAGTTAAAGGCACTTGCGCTGAAATCAGCGCAGGATTTTCTTGCCTTGTATGATTCTGTTCCCGATAAGAATGCAACGGCTGCGCCCGAACGCAAGACCTTTTACGGCAAAGTTCCGCGCTCAGCTGATGAAATGTATGCGCATACGAAAAATGTAAACGAATACTATTTTTCGGAGATTCATGTTGATGCCGACAATGACGGAAGCATCTATGCGTGCCGCAAACGCGGATTTGAGGCGCTGGAAGCAAAGGGAGATTTTCTTGAAAATGTAGTCGTCGCAGGTAGCTATGGAGAAGATTGGTCTCTCCGTAAGGTGCTTCGTCGATTTATTTGGCATGACCGCATTCACGCCAAGGCAATGTATCGAATGGCTACAAAAGTTTTTGGTGCGGAGAGCATTGAAAATCCGTTTTACTTTTTTGAGGAAGGAGTTTTAACATAATGGCAAGAACCGAAACGGTTGAATTTACAAATATGTGCATGATCTGTGATGGCAGCCGAGTTGTCGTGATCGACCGGAAAAAGCGGGACTGGCCGGGCATCACCTTCCCCGGAGGTCATATAGAGCCGGGAGAATCCTTTACGGATGCCGTGATTCGTGAGGTGCAGGAGGAAACTGGACTGCATATCCGTTCTCCCCAGCTCTGCGGTATCAAAGACTGGTGTGAAAATCAGTGCAGGTTTGTTGTGCTGCTTTATAAGACAACTTGTTTTGATGGCGAATTACATTCCAGCTCCGAAGGTCGGGTTTGGTGGGAAGATATTGCCAATCTGCCTAATCTCAAGTTGTCTTTGGATATGCGTGATATGCTGCGGGTTTTCAAAGAAGAAAATCTGAGCGAGTTCTTCTACTATCAAGAAAGCAGTGCATGGAAGTATGTCTTGAAATAGCATAGCAAAACGGTGATAAGGTAGAAAAACCATGAACAAAGATATGTGCGTAGTCTGTGACGATGGGATTTTGAATATTCGTGTCGGCGCAATCATCATGAAGGATGGAAAGATTTTGATGGTTGGCAATGACAGAGACTATCTCTACTCCGTTGGCGGCAGGGTAAAATTCGGTGAAACAGCAGAGGAGGCCGTTGTCCGTGAAGTGTTTGAAGAAACAGGCGTTCAGATGGAAATTGACCGCCTTGGCTTTGTGCATGAAAACTATTTCTATGGCGACATGCCTTCCAATCGGAACAAGCTGATTTATGAGATTTCGCTTTTCTTCTATATGAAAGCGTCTGATACCTTTGCGCCGGTCAGCGAGAGTTTCATGGAAGGCAGCAGCAAAGAACATTTGGTGTGGGTTTCGCTGGACGAGGATATTCCGATGTATCCCCAATTTTTCAAAACAGAATTGAAAAATCCAACGAATATGATAAAGCATTTCACTACGGACGAGAGATAGCCGTCCGCTCCTCGAAGCGCCGGGAGGCAGCGTCCCAGTCGATAATGGCCAGCGCCGCCTCCATATAGTCGTCCCGCCGGTTTTCGTAGTCCGGCAAAAACGCATGCTCCCACAGGTCCATGTTGACCAAGGGCCACAGGGGCAGGGGCGTATCCTGATTGGCGGTGCAGACGATCTGCAGGCCCCCGGAGCAGCACACCAGCCACACCCAGCCGCTGCCGAAGATGCTGGCAGCGGCGTTTTTCATGCTGCGGTGCAGCCCCTCCATGGAGCCGAAGCTGTGCTCAATCTCCGCCAGCAGCGCCGGGGAGGGCTTGGTGGTCCGGGCCGGAGCCAGAGAGGAAAAATACAGCGTGTGGTTGTAGGTCCCCCCGCCATAGCGGCGCACCGCCTGGCCCAGCGCCCGGGGCAGCTGGCACCAGTGGAGCAGCAGACGCTCCAGAGGCCAGTCCTGGTACTGGGGCCACGGGGCCAGCGCGCCGTTGAGCCGGTCTGCATAGGCGGCAAAAAACGCGTCATGATGCAGCCGCACAGAGGACCGGCCCAGGTTGGGGTCCAGGGCGGCAGGCGGATACGGAAGCGGCGGCAGAATAAAGGGATAGGTCATAGCATGCAGTTCCTTTCCAAAAATTCTTCTCTTTCATCGTATGCCGCCGTTGACAAACCATGCCTTTTGGTGCAAACTGTAGTTGCCGCTCTGCGGCAGAGGAGGAACACATATGCGAAGAACAGACAGAGCGCGCGGCCAGGATTTCGCCTGGGACGTGCTGAAAAAAGCCCCCTACGCCACGCTGTCCATGACGGACCGTCAGGGTCGGCCCTATGCCGTGCCGGTGAACCAGGCGGTGGATGAGGAATACCATGTGGTGTATTTTCACTGCGCCGGAGCCGGAGAGAAGTGGGAGCTGCTGAAGGACGGTGCTCCCGTGTGCCTGACGGCGGTATCCCACGCCATGTCAGTGCCCAATGCCTTCACCATGGCCTATGCCAGCGCAGTGCTGCGGGGCCAGGCAGAGGTAGTGACGGATCAAGGCGAGTGGACACGGGCCATGCTCCAGCTGTGCTCCGCCTTCGATCCCAAGGGCATGGGCCGCTTTATGGAATGCGTGGAGAAGAACGGTCCGGCGACCCGGGTTATCCGGATCACCCCTCAGGAGCTTACCGGCAAGGAGAACACCGCCGTGGAGAAGCATCACCACCACCATCACGATTGAGGAAACGCCATGGCATGCTATATTTTCGGCGCAGGCAGCTTTTACGGTCTGACCGCCCGGCCCCAGGCCGGGGATTTTACCATTGCCGCCGACGGCGGCTGGCTGGCCTGCCGCAAGACTGAGGTCATTCCGGACCTGCTGCTGGGAGATTTTGACTCTCTGAGTGCGCAGCCGGATTTTCCCAATATCCTCCGGGTACCGGTGGAAAAGGACGACACAGACACCATGCTGGCCGTCAAGACCGGGCTGGAACGGGGTGAAACGGAATTCCATATCTACGGCGGCATGGGCGGCCGCCGGACGGACCACACCGTTGCCAATTTCCAGGCGCTATTGTATCTGGCCCGCCGGGGTGCACGGGGCTGGCTGTATGGCCAGGGTGAACGATACACCGCCATTTCCGGCGATTCCATCACATTTCCGGCCCGGGACCGGGGCATACTATCCGTGTTCTGTCTGGGGGCAGACGCCCAGGACGTCAGCATCCTGGGCGGGCAATATCCCCTGCACCACGCTGTGCTGACGGCGGATTTTCCCCTGGGCGTCAGCAACCACTTTGCGGGGCAGCCCATCACGGTGTCTGTTCGGGACGGCAGCCTGCTCATAGGCATCGTGGACGAATGACAATATATCGTCAAAAGCAAAAGGAAAAGAACATGATGAAGCAAACCGCCAACCGCCTGCTGGCCCTGCTGCTGGCAATGATGATGACCCTGTCCCTGGCGGCCTGCGGCAACGCGCCCCAGACCGGTATTACCGACAGCTCGGTATATGCCTTCCGGGTGGAAAAATAACCCCATGGGGCCTCCGAGGATCGGAGGCCCTCTTTTTCTGTGTTGCCAAGGCGGGTCCAACGTGGTACAATGATAGAAAACGGAAAGGGGGGCTGCTGCTATGCTGCTGGCCATTGATATCGGCAATTCCAATATCTCTGTGGGACTGTTCGACGAAAAGCGGGATCTGAAATTCCTGTCCTCCATCGACACCGACAGCCGCAAAACGGCGGATCAGATCAGCATCGATCTGATGAACATCTTTTCCCTGTATCGCTACGACCTGCGGGACGTCAGCGGGGCCATCTTTTCCAGCGTGGTGCCGCCCATCAACTTCATGATGGCCAAGGCTCTGACCCGGCTCCTGGGTAAGCCCCCGATGATCGTGGGACCCGGCGTGAAAACCGGGCTCAACATCCGCATGGAGATCCACAACCAGCTGGGCGCCGACCTGGTGGCGGGCGCGGTGGCGGCCCTGGACAAGTACCCCACACCCATCATTATGATCGACATGGGCACCGCCACCACCATTTCCTATATCTCCAGCAAGCGCAGCTATGAGGGCGGCCTGATGTTTCCCGGCGTGCGGCTGAGTCTGGACGCCCTGTCGGATCACACAGCCCAGCTGCCGGATATCTCTCTCCAGCATCCCAAGAGCCTCATCGGCAAAAACACTGAGGACTGCATGCGCTCCGGCATCGTCTACGGCACCGCCGGCATGCTGGACGGTGTCATTGACCGCATCCGCGAGCTTCTGCCCCAGGGAGAGACTCCTACCCTCGTGGCCACCGGCAGCAACGCCCCCGTCATCGTCCGTTACTGCCGCAATAAGGTCCTGTATGACAAATATCTGCTGATGGAGGGCCTGTGGGACATCTATCAGAAAAATCATTAAAACACCGGAGGCAGTTTTATTTCCAACTGCCTCCGGTGTTTTTTATCTTTTACGTTTCATTTTCACGGGGGAACGCCGGGTGCGTACCGCTCAGAATCTGTCGGGTCATTTCTCGGGTGCGTGCCGCATACGCCGGATAGCTTTTCTCAAGGCGCTCCATGTGTACGGTCACCTTTTCCGCATCCCCCATCGCCGCATACAGAATAGCGGCCGCTGCATCTGCCCCAGGCTGCAAGGTGTACCGTCTCCCAGCTCTGCCATAGGGCAAACGCAGCACCTTCAAAATCCGTAGACATACCCATACACCATCCCTTTTTTGCGCTGCCAAAAGCTTCTATGCTCTGTGACACATGGGGATACTTGATTTATGCCATTTATCAGCGCTGATACTCAAATTCCAGGTTGTACATGGACACAATGTCGCCGTCCTGGATGCCCATGCGCTCCAGCTGGTCAAACAGGCCGGACTGGCGCAGCATTTTGTCGAAATACATGCGGCTCTCGTAGTCGGAGAAGTTGATGTTGGCCATAAGGCGCTGAAGCCACGGGCCCTCCACCAGCCAGGTGTTGTCCTCCTGCTGGATGCTGAGAGGCTCGGAGGTGTCGATCTGAGGTGGCCGGGGCACATACTCCGGCTCGTACACCGCCACCGGCGGCAGCTCCGCCAGACGGGCGGCGATTGCCTGCACCAGCTCACGGGTACCCTGGTGGGTGGCGGCGGACATAGCCATGAACGCATAGCCCGCCTCCTCCACATGGGCCCGGAAAGCGTCCAGCTGGGCAGGGTCTGCCAGCAGGTCCGTCTTGTTGGCCACCACGATCTGAGGCCGTGTGGCCAGCTCGGGGCTGTACTGCCGCAGCTCCTCATTGATGGCATCGAAATCGGCGATGGGGTCCCGGCCTTCGCTGCCGGACACATCCACCAAATGCACCAGCAGACGGCAGCGGTCGATATGCCGCAGGAAATCGTGGCCCAGGCCTGCGCCCTCGCTGGCGCCCTCAATGATGCCGGGGATATCCGCCATGACAAAGGACACGCCCTCGTCCACATACACCACGCCCAGGTTGGGGTACAGGGTGGTAAAGTGGTAGTTGGCGATTTTGGGATGGGCCTTGGATACCACACTCAGAAGGGTGCTCTTTCCCACGTTGGGGAAGCCCACCAGGCCCACGTCCGCCAGCAGCTTCAGCTCCAGCACCACGTCGTGGCTCTCGCCGGGAAGGCCGGCCTTGGCGAAGCGGGGTACCTGGCGGGTAGGGGTGGCGAAGTGCTGGTTGCCCCAGCCGCCCCGACCGCCCTTGCACAGGACAAAGGGCTCGCTGTCGGACATGTCCTTGATGATCTCGCCGGTCTCTGCGTCCCGGATCAGGGTGCCCCGGGGGACACGGATGGTCAGGCTCTGGCCATCCTTGCCGCTTTTGCGGCCTCCCTGGCCGTCCACGCCGTTGCCGGCCACATATTTGCGCTTATAGCGGAAGTCCATCAGCGTGGACATGTTGTCGTCCACCCGGACGATGATGCTGCCGCCGTCGCCGCCGTCGCCGCCGTCAGGACCGCCCGCGGCAATATACTTTTCCCGGTGGAAGGCCACTGCACCATTGCCGCCGTTACCGGCCCGGACGGTAATACGGGCCTTATCAATAAATCCGTTTGCCATATCGTTACCTCATTTGCAAAAATACGCTTTATTTTATCCATTTTACAGGAAAACAGCCGCCACGTCAAGATAAAGCTCATACCGTGCTCCTGTACCAGCGCAAGGTGAATAATGCGCCGCCGGGACAGGCATTATCGGCGCGGATGGTGCCGTTCTGGGCCGAAAGCACCATCCGGGCCAGGGCCAGGCCAATGCCCACGCTGGCCGGAGCTGCATCCTTCCCCCGATAGAATCGCTCAAACAGCCGGGGCAGATCCTCTGCCCGGAAGCCCGGCCCGTCATCCCGAACGGTGATCTCCGTAAACAGCGCTGTCTCTCGGGCGGATACCCGGATGTAGGATGCCGCATGCTCCATACAGTTTTTCAGCACGTTTCCCAGGGCCTCGGCGCTCCAGGCGGCGTCACCGGTGAAGCACTCCTCTCCTGCCGCCGTTTCCAGGGTAATGCCCCGCAGCTCCATAGGAACCGCCAGAGGCTGGACCGCCCGCCGGATGATGTCCGCCGCCCGGCAGGACTCCTCCCGGAACGACACTGCTCCCGCGTCAATGCGGGACATTTTCAAAAGCGTCTCCACCAGCCACTCCATGCGGGTCACCAGCCGCCGCAGCTCCTGCAGAAGTGCCCGGCGCTCCTGTTCCGGCAGCCCCTCCCGTCCCAACATGGACAGTGTCAGGTTGATGGCTGTCAAAGGCGTCCGCAGCTGGTGGGAGATGTCCGCCATGGCATCCGCCAGCTGCATGCGTTCCCGATGCTGGCTGTCCGCCGCCTGCCGCAGCCGGACAGTCATTTTCCGGATCTCGCTGGACAGGATGGCAAGCTCTCCCTCGTCGCAGGCGGCGATGGTCTGGCTGTCTAATCCATGGAGTACCCGGTCGATGTCCTGACTCATGTCCGCCAGCGCCCGGTACCGCCGCCGGGCGGATACCAGATACACCGCCGCAGACGCCGCCCCGGACATCAGCAGCAGCCCGGCGCAGCAAGGGCCCGCCATAGCCCAGCCCACGGCGCAAAGAGCCGCCGTGATCCCCGTCAGGAGCAGCAGCCCCCGGCGAACCTCCCGATTCCGCAGCAGTCTCATAGCTCCACCCGATATCCCAGCCCCCGGACGGTGCGGATGATCTGCGGCGCGGCGGGGTCCGTCTCGATCTTCTCCCGCAGACGCTTGATATATACCGTCAGGGTGTTGTCATTGACAAAATCCCCGGCCACGTCCCAGATCTCCTCCAGCAGGCGGCTGCGGGACAGGACCTTTCCCCGGTTGTTGACGAATACCAGCAGCAGCCGGTATTCCAGGGCCGTCAGATATACGTCTGCCCCGTTTTTCGTCACCTGGCCCCGCTCGATGTCCGCCTGGACATCGCCCAGGGTCACCACTGCCTTGTCCCTGCCGCACCGGCGCAGGACGCTGCGGATCCGGGACACCAGCTCCCGGGGCCGGAAGGGCTTGGCCACATAGTCGTCGGCCCCCATGTCAAAGCCGGATACTACGGTGCTCTCGTCGCTGGAGGCCGTCAGAAAGATCACCGGCAGCTGCCGGGCCCGGGCGGCGGCGCACACGCCGAAGCCGGAGCCGTCCGCCAGCTGCAAGTCCACCAGAGCCAGGTCAAACCGCTCCCGTTCCAGGGCCTCCCGGGCGGAGCGCTCCCCTGCCGCCGCCGTCACGGCGAAGCCCTCCTCCCGCAAAAAATCCGTCAGCAGACGGACAATGGCGTCGTCATCCTCCGCCAGCAGTATTCTGTGCATCTGTGCTCCCTCCTTATCGGGTCCAGTATACCAGGCCGCTTCGCTTCCGTCTGTGACAAAAATGTCACCGGCCTGCGCCGCCCTCCGCCAGCAGGCCCCGGCACAGCCGAATTTCCGCCGGCGAAAGTGTATCCGGCTTTTTGATTCAAGTATACCGCAGCCCCAACGGATTTGCAACGGGCGCCGTCCTTTTTTGACAAGCTGAAATGACAGGGGCGATTCACGCCCCTGTCATTTCTTCAGCCCGCTGCCTCCAGCATGTGCTCCAGAAGAATGCCATAGCCCTGAGTGGGGTCGTTCACCAGAACATGCGTTACAGCGCCTACAAATTTACCGTTCTGGATAATGGGACTGCCGCTCATGGCTGTGTCAAGATAGGGACAACATTTTTTTGAAATATCTTTTATATGGCTTGCTTTTCAAATCGGATTTCGGGGAATCCCACGAATCCGGAAAGCTCGTCCGAGAAATTCCACTCGATGCGGATGCTTTTGTCCGGTCGAACGATAATCCTTTTAATAAGTTCCTTTGCAAGCTCCGGTGTCAGTTTTATCAGTCCCTGATACGGGGCAATCTTTTCGACAGCTAAAATTTGGTCGGTGCTCATGCGGATTTTTTCTTTCAGCAATGCCTGCTTTTGCTCCGCCATGACATACTGTGCCTTGAGTTCTTCCTCTCGTGCGGACAGCGAGTTCTTTTCCAAGGCATATTCTTCCTTCGTAATATTTCCGCAAGCGTACCGCTCGTAGAGTGCCATCTTATCCGCTTGAATACGGTCTATTTGTCTGTGTAACGATTGGCATTCACTCCGGAGTATCTGATCGCTGGATTTTGCGGAATTGCTCTCTCTTTTGATCGTTTGTACTTTCGCATCCAAAAGGCTGCACTGTGTTGCGATGGCTCGTAAAGCAATCTGCTCAAGCTGATCGTTATTTATGCGCACGTTTTTGCAATCCGTTTTTGGATTGTAACGGTGCATAGAGCACAGCCATGTTTTGTTTTTTTCCTTTCCCTTGCTTAGTCGGTTTCCGCAGCAGCCGCATATGAGCAATGAAGTGAATGGGTTATTTGACCGTGCGCTTCGGCTCTTTTTTACTGATTTTATAACAGTTAAAGCCTGATCATACTGTTCACGACTGACAATCGCCTCGTGCGTATTCGGGATAACCTGCTGCAGTTCTGGCGGCACCTGCTTTACATGATCGCTGCCGACACGCACAACATGTGACTTAAACGGCACGGTATCCCCGGTGTAAATGCGATTGGACAATATATTCCGAACTGATTCATAGCTCCATGAGGAACGAGCTTTATATTTTCCTCTGATATCGGCAAGGTATACGGATGGCGTCGGTATTGATGCTGCATTCAGCCTTTGCGCGATACCTGTTACGGTAATCCCTCCTGCGGCCCATTCAAATATCTGCCTGACTATCTGTGCAGCCGGTTTGTCAACCACAATGGTGTTTCGCACTTCACCCTTCTTATAGCCATAAGGAGCCGTTCCGTAAACAAATTCACCGCTCAGCTTTTTCAGATCAACAGCACTTTTGATTTTCCTTGAAATATCTTTGGAGTACATTTGGTTGATCAGGTTGCGTATTGCCAGTTCAAGTCCGCCGGTCGATTCTCCGAGCTCCAAACTATCAAACTGATCGTTTATGGATATAAATCGGACATTGTAAACCGGAAAAATAAATTCAAGATAATGTCCGGCTTCCAAATAGCTGCGAGCAAATCGAGAAAAATCACGCACAATAATCGTCCGCACTTTTCCGGATTCGACCAATTTTATCAGACGATTCATTCCGGGACGATTCATCGTTGTCCCGCTGTAGCCGTCATCTATGATTTCCGAAAGACGATCAACTGAGAACCCATTGCGATGCAGATACTGTTTGATACATGTGCGCTGCGACTGAATGCTGCAGCTTTCATCTATGCTGCCGTCTTCGACATCGCCGTCTTCCTTTGATAATCTCAAATACGAAATATCCATTCGCTCATCCAACCTGACGCACCTCCTCCACACAATTCCGCAGCTCGGTAATCGACTTATACGGATCACTGAAATTGAAAACAATGGTGATGCTCCGGTTGCTATGAACCTGAATCTCCTTTATAAGCAGTCTCAGGATTTCCGGCGTAAGAGCCGGCAGGGATTGATACTCCTTCATATTACCTATCCATTCCTGCGTAACAGTTATTTTTTTCTGCACTGCATTCCTTCTGGCTGCTGCCGCTTCTTCCGCATCCAAAAGCTCCTTCAACTGCTGAGAATACCTTGCCTTCATATACCCATACTCATTCCGATCAATCATTTGCTCGGTTAAATCGGTAAGAAGCCGTTCCATTCTATTCTCTACCTTTTGCCGCTTCGCAGATATGCTTTCAGCGGTTTCTGCCGCTTCTGTAAAAACCCGCTTGGTTTCTGGAGAATTCTTGATACTTGCAACAAGCTGCTCAATATCAACAGCCACCTTTGTTTGCTGATCGATCGCATTCTTGACCACAGCATAAATCTGTTCCTGCCTGACATAGTGGCTTGTACAGCGTGTGTGCCCAGAATACCGATAGGTGTTGCAATCATAAAAAATGCGGCTCGGGGTATTCGCACCAACCCGTGCGCAGCCTTTGCTGGCTGACATGAGGCTGCGACAATCCGCGCAATAAACCAATCCCCGGAACAAATCTCTGTAATCTTCTTCTGCACTATTCCGTTGAACATAATGCTTTCGCTTTTCAAGTTCCTCGAAGTTTACCCTCTGAACATAGTCAAATAATTTTTCAGGCACAAGCGCCGGATGTGCATTTTCAATGATTTTCCACTCATCCTCCGGACGCCGTTTTTTATCGAGGCCAACCTTGCTCCGCATTGCCTTACCGTGAACGCGGCAGCCGATATATGCTGCGTCCTGCGTGATTTTTCGCACAGTACCTGGTATCCACAATGCATCCTTATACTTTTCCGCCATGGTCACACCACGTTCATAGCGAATTTTACCAGGGCATGGAATCCCTTCTGAATTCAATTCACGGCATATACCGTTAAAGCTGACTCTGTCAGCCCGCATTTGAAAAATCCGCAAAACAACCGGGGCTGTCTCCTCGTCGACCTGAAATGTGTTGTTTTCCGGATCTCTGATGTATCCGTATGGAATGCTGCCTGCAGACGGCAGGTATTCACCGCTGTCCATTTTGGCATGTATAGACGAGCGGACTTTTTGGGAGATATCCTTGACATAGTAGTCATTCATCACCATTTTCAGCGGAAGCGTCAAGGCCGACGAGTCGGCGTTCGGTTCGGAACTATCATACCCGTCGTTCACACAAATCAGCCGCACCCCCATTTCCGGAAATATGCGTTCAACAAAATTGCTCGTCATTACAAAATGGCGTCCCAATCTGGAAATATCCTTCACAATGATGCAGTTGATCCTGCCGGATTTTATATCCTCAAACATTCTCTTGAAGTCAGGACGTTCAAAATTCATTCCCGTGCAGCCATGGTCCGAGTACGTGTCAACAAGCACAATATCCGGCTTGTCAGCAAGAAAACGATTGCCGATTTTCTTTTGGTTGCCGATTGAGTTTTGCTCCGTGTCATCTCCATCTTCTACGGAAAGACGACCGTAAAGTCCGGCATTCCACATCTTATTTTTTGTGTCGGATATTATCAGAGCGTTATTTGCCCGACTTTTTCGTGCCATTTCAGCCCACCTCCTTCTGCTGAAGAATTTCCTTATAATACGCCAGTTCATTCCTGAAATTAAAATCAATTCGGATATGCTTATCCTCATAAACATGGATTCTATCGACAAGGGTAATGACAGCCTCTCTTGAAAGCGCTGTAATGCCCTTGAATTTTGCAATAGATGCCATCCAATCCCGTGGCGTGGTATTTGTCAGCGATTTCTCTCTGTCGGCAGATAACTGTCGGATTATATTCTCAGTTTCCTCGATCATACCGGTATATTTGTTCCGCATTTTCTCATATTCATCCCGATCGATTAAATCGTCGTTGAGGGCTTCATATAATTTCATGCGAAAATTGCAGTACCGGTCGAGTTCGCTGTTTTTCTGGACAATCGCCAGATCCAAGCGCCTGATATGGGCATTTTCAATTTTGCTTTTTCCCATTGCATTCAGCAGCTCATCGGTGTCTAAAATGATATCAATCTGTTTGGTAATCGCACGTAAAACAGTCTGCTCTAATTTGCTCTGTTCAAAGCTATGGCTGCTGCAGCCGTTTCCTCTTTTGTTGGCTGAGCAAACATAATAACGGAATGTTTTATTCCCGCGTCTCACTGTCCTGCGCAGCATAGAGGCCTTACAATCAGCACAGAATACCATGCCGGACAGTGGATATACGATATCGTTTTGAGGCGCTGTACGGGTATCCCGTTCCAGCATACGCTGCACAATCATAAAGGTCAGAGGGTCAATAATCGGATCATGGTTATTCTCTACGACAACCCAATCCTTTTCTTCACGCATCCTCATCGTTTTGATTTTATAATTCGGCGTTCCACGTTTGCCTTGAATCAGTTTTCCGGTGTAAATCGGGTTTGTCAGTATCCTGCTGACTGACACAGCAGACCAATGCGATTCAGATGAGGTCCTGAAGCCTGTTTTGTACTTCAGTCCCTGGCTTTTTTTATAGTCCGCCGGCGAAAGAACCTTTTCGTTATTCAGGAAATCTGCTATCGCTTGCTGATTATATCCTTGAAATTTCAATGAAAAAATGCCCCTGACAACCTCGGCTGCATAATCGTCCACAACAAGCTTATGCTTATCATCGGGAGATTTACAGTACCCATAGTTGGCAAAGGCACCCAAAAACTCGCCATTGCCACGCTGAATCTGAAACTGCTTTCGCAATTTCTTTGATAACTCGCGGCAATAGGCCTCATTCATTATATTTTTTACCGGAATAATGATATCGTCACCGGCACGACTGTTTTCACTGTCTACATCATCATTGATGGCAATAAAGCGCACACCAAAAGACGGGAAGATCATTTCAAGATACTTTCCCGTTTCAATATACTCTCTCCCCAGTCTGGAAAGATCTTTAACAATAACACAATTTACTCTTTTTGATTGTATTGCATTTAGCACACTGCGAAAACCAGGGCGGTCAAAGTTCGTCCCGGTATAGCCGTCATCCTGTGCTTCTTCAATCAAATGAATATTGGGGTTATTTTGAAGAAATGAGCGAATCAGCTTGCGCTGATTCGCAATACTGTCACTTTCACGCTTTGCACCGTCATCCTTTGACAGACGATAGTATGCAATAGCATCATATTGTTCCGAATCGAGCGTTGTCTGCCCGTCAAAATAAAGCGCCATAACAAACCTCCTGCGTATTTCAGAAAATTTGTTTCCGGTGCCTGTCCGGATGGATGACCGTCCATCCACATTGACCATTTTTATTATGCATTAAGAATGTGCATTTGTCAATGAAATCGCACACGCTACCACAATTTTCCTGATGTGCGATCCATACTGTTTGCGTAAGCTAAAAGCCTGTCTTGCAGGCTTATTTCAGTATCTGTATAACCGATTTCCACTACGATACCATCGTCTAAATAACAGTATGGATTGCCGATTTGAGCAACATAGTCCCGTATTCTCTCCTTGCGAGGAATTGACGTGTCGATTACCACATTCTTTATCTCTCTGAGTGAAGAACGTTCCGCATTGGAATCTGTAAACTCATTCATCTGTCTGCTCCTTTCTTTCGTAAGTAATTATTGCCATTTTGGCTTTTTCTATTCAAATATTGAGATTTTAATGTCCACCGGCGCCTGCGGCGAACAGGTCCACAGATATTTCATCTCCCCGCCCTCCTTATGGCCGGGCCGCGAGTTACGGGCGTATCATTGTCCCAGCTGCGCTTCATGGAGAAATGCAGAGGCCACCCGCATATTATTACTCATGGTTCCGGCTGCCGATCAGGCGGATAGTCGCTCGGCGAAGCCGGAATGTACCGGTTCCGGACTATTTAATTTTCAAAAAACCTGTAAGCACGGGGGATGTCTTACGCAGGTAAAAAGAAAAGTCACAGTGGTAATACAGGATATCTGCATTGCCACTGTGATACGCGCACTGGAAAATGTGCCAGGTGTGTGATATAATGAGGCTGACAAGTCGGTATTTGTGGAGGAAGTAAGTATGCTAAACAACATAGAGTTCGACCTTTGGGCTGATGGCTATGACAAAACTGTCGGCATTTCTGATGAGGAAAACACATACCCTTTTGCCGGTTATAAAAAGGTACTTGGGTTCATTTTTCAGACCATAATGAGAGCTGAAAATGCCGTTGTGCTGGATATTGGATTCGGAACAGGCACATTAACGGCAAAACTATACGAGCGAGGCTGTTCCATTTATGGGCAGGACTTTTCATCAAGAATGATTGCGTTGGCATCTGAGAAAATGCCAAATGCGCATTTATATCAAGGGGACTTTTCAAAAGGGCTTGTCGAACCATTGCGTAGCTTTCGTTATGATTATATTGTTGCGACATACTCTCTGCATCATTTGACGGATGCGCAAAAGAGCGACTTCCTTTTAGACTTGCGTAACTACTTAAAAGAAAACGGTAAAATTATAATCGGCGATGTTGCCTTTGAAACACGAAAGGATTTAGAACAGTGTAAATTGAAGGCAGGAGACACATGGGATAATGATGAAATCTACTTTGTCGTTGAGGAACTGAGAAAAGATTTTCCAGACCTTTCATTTACGCAAATGTCCGATTGCGCAGGCGTCCTGATTTTGGACTGACAAATTCCAGTTTAACGAACAGGAGATGATGAACACATGAGAATCCTATATGAACTATCTTGGCTATGGGAAACGCTGGGCATTGCACTTTTGGCTGCGGCTGTCTGCATGGCTTGCGCCGCGCTGATTGGCAAGGCAGCGAAGAAGAAACTCGGCAAAAAGGTGTTGGCAGTCATAGGGGCTGCGGCATTTGTGGGCGCGATTCTGGCGGTCATTCTGATCGCCCGGACACCGATGCCGCTTTGATAGGACGAAGCGTTTGCAGGAAGCGTATGCGTTTGGGAAAAGAATTTGCTAAACAAATCGGGATTTATGGAGATATGTGTGATGTGTGGCTGCGAATGGTGCGATTATAAAGAAAACGAGTGGTTGCTATATCAATCATTATATTGGTCTGTCTATCTGGCAGATAGACAGGATTATGTCGGCAGATGTACTCTGGTGTTGAATAGACATTGCGGCAGCCTTTCAGAATTGGATATTTCTGAGTGGATTGAATTGAAAACCATTATAGATAAATTGGAATGGATCTACAAAGAGGTATTAGGAGCTGAATTAAGTAATTGGAGTTGTTTGTTAAATAACTTTTACAAAGAAGCGACACCAAACCCCCATTTGCATATCCATGTGAGACCACGATATAAAAATGCCGTTGTGATAAGCGATCACGTATACATAGATACAGAATATGCGCATCACTATGCTTTGAAAAAAGAGAGCTTATTATCTGATGATGACAGGAAAACGTTGTATGCACTCATGAAGAAAAACCTTGTCTTGTAAATTCCAGTTTGCGGAAGGAGGTATAGAAGATGAAGCAACATACTTACATCGCAATCGACCTGAAATCTTTCTACGCCTCCGTGGAATGCCGGGAGCGCGGCTTAGATCCTCTGGACACAAACCTCGTTGTCGCGGATGAGAGCCGGACGGACAAGACCATCTGCCTTGCCGTCACGCCCTCCCTCAAAAGCTACGGCATCTCCGGACGCGGACGGCTGTTTGAAGTCAAGCAGCGTGTAAAGGAAGCGAACGCCGGACGGCAGCACGACGCGCCGGGACACAGGCTGGACGGCACATCGCATTTCTTCTCGGAGCTGCAAGCAAACCCGTCTCTGGCCATTGACTTCATCATCGCACCGCCCCGGATGGCGTATTACATGGAGTACAGCACCCGCATCTATCAGGTTTATCTCAAGTATATTGCCCCGGAAGACATCGTAGTCTACTCCATCGACGAGGTGTTCCTGGACGTGACGGACTACCTGAACACCTACAAGCTCTCCGCCCATGATCTCGCCATGAAGATCATTCTCGACGTGCTTGAGACAACCGGCATCACGGCAACCGCAGGAATCGGCACGAACCTTTTCCTCTGCAAGGTGGCAATGGACATCGTAGCGAAACACATCCCCGCCGACAAGAACGGCGTCCGAATAGCCGAACTGGATGAGATGAAGTTCCGACGTGAGCTTTGGACGCATCAGCCCCTCACGGACTTCTGGCGCGTGGGTAGGGGCATTGCCAAGAAACTTGAGCAGAACGGGATGTTCACCATGGGCGATGTTGCCCTTTGTTCAGAGCAGAACGAGGACTTGCTTTACAAGCTCTTCGGCAAGAATGCAGAATTGCTCATCGACCATGCGTGGGGCTGGGAACCGACCACCATTGAAGCAATCAAGGCGTATCGTCCCAGCTCCAACAGCCTCAGCTCCGGTCAGGTATTGCACTGCCCATACGAGC